>BNJV01000059.1_pt1 | contig 74956 bp, 108 predicted proteins | sample 8540591 | NCBI WGS metagenome assembly BNJV01 (sample SAMD00202457, study PRJDB9452) | human saliva metagenome | host: Homo sapiens | reverse complement strand
TTGACAAAAAAATACCAAAATATCAAGCCAGTATTGATGTTATGGTATTTTTTTCAAAAAAATAAAGCCTAAAGGCAAAAAAATTCAATAGTATTTAGTAGTATTAAGAGGGTTTATACCTCTCTTAATGCTATTGTTTTCATATTTTGAACGCAACAAGACAGCCAAGCGTACGACTGTACTTTGGCTTTTTCCTCTATATCGTGCATACCTGTATCCGTGATTTTTGTTTAGAATCCGCAAAGCTACGTTCTATTGTTTCTTTTCTTCTCTTATACAATAGTTTTTCCTTCTTTTTGATATACGTCTTAACCTAGCTTCATCATAATAATCCGCATTTATATGGCGTCTTATTATTTTTCTTTTTCGTTTTTTTATCATCACTCTTATATTGTTTATATCCATTTCTATCAATATTTCTGTATCTAAATATTTCTCCTGTTCGTTTATCCACATATATATCTTTTTTTCATGTAAGTATTTAAAAATATTTGTTATCTTTTTGATCTTGAGAATCTTCTATATCCTATTACTGAAAAATATATTTTTTTATCTAACTGTTTTAGTATGTCTAGAGAATAATATCCGCTATCTAACGCAACTTTACCTGGTATTAATCCAAAAGATTTTTTTCTATCTGATCTAATCTATCTATATACGGACCGCTATCATGTATATTACCTGGGGTTATATGGCAGTCTATAATTATATTGTTTTTCCCATCAACAGTTCTATGGTCTAAATACATAAAACCTTCTTCTTTATGGTCTCTGTGATAATATCCACTATCCGGATCGGTAGTGTTAATTTTCTGCTTTTTTACAACTTGTTCCTCTTTATACTCAAAAGGCTTTTTTCCCCTTTTTTGTTTCTCTCTTCATTTATTTCTTTTTCTAAATCTAATTTTCTTTTTTTTATTTTTTTGTAGTTACTTCAACTTTGAATTTCTTTTTTTATTTGCGTTGGCTTTAATATGTGTTGAATCAGTAAAAAACTCATTACCGCCTACTAGTTTCTTTTCTATTGCTTGATTTACTATATTAATAAATATTTGTTCGAATATATCTGTTCCTTGAAAGCGTCGAATATAATTTTGTGAGAATGTAGAGTAATGTGGGACTGGTTTTGTGAATGGTATTCCTAAAAAAACCATCTAAAAAGCAGCGTCAGTTTCTATTCTTTTTTTATTGTTTCTCTCATAGATTTTATTCCATAAAAGTCTTTTTAAAAAAATACCAGTTTAAATAATACAACAGGATCTAGACTATTTCTTCCTGTTGTATGGCTATAGTATTTTTTTCTGTTAAATCGTAAATAAATTTAAAATCAATAGCTTTATCTACTTTTTCTTAAAAAAATGATCTTTAGGTACTATTTCTGATAATGTCATTAGTATTATTTCATCTTTGATATTTTCTACTTTATTAAACATACTAAAACCTCCTTTGTATACTTATATTATACCATTTTATGGGTTTTATTTCAGTTAAAAAAAGGCTGTTGACCTATTTGTCAACAGCCTGTAAAACTCCAAGTATATAAGTACTTGGAGTTTTTTTGTTATAGCTTTTATCTTAGATATTTATTATTGAAAAATCTTATTTTAAATCTTGATTATTAATTATTTTTCTCAATTACATAAGCAACGCCATCTTCATTATTAGATTTTCGTAATAAAAATCTGCATATTCTTTTACTTTATCAGATGCATTCCCCATAACAATTGAATACCCTGCACTTTGTAACATTGAAATATCATTTTCCCCATCACCAAAAAGCAACCGTACTTTCTCTATCTATATTTTTTTAAGTTTCATAACATATTCAATTCCTAATGATTTTTTTGCATTCACATGTGTTATTTCCAAATAACCACTTAAAGATTTTTTTGAATTGTTATTTTTTTTCGTCACTATAATTAACTTCTATATAATTAACCAGTTTTTTTTAAATACTTCTATATCATCTTCTATAAAAAGAAACTTTATAAACTTCTTTTTAAATTCTCATTAAAGTATTTATTAAAATCTACTAAATTATAGTTTACTTTAACTATTTTTTTCTCACGTTCTATAACCTTATGTACTAAATCTACATTCCAGTTATCTGTATCATATAAACTTATACCTACTTTTTGGAAATTTACTTCTAATATCTAAAACTAATTTTCTAGCAAATTCTCTATCTAATATTTCTTTATTCAAAACTGTAAATTTATTATTTTTCTTTTTTTAAATACCATAGCTCCATTAAAAAGCAATGTGAATCCCACCTACTCCTAATTCACTTAAAAATACTTTCCATTTTTTTGGGGCGATCTCGCAGAAACTAAAGTTAACGGTATATTGCATTCTCTAATTATTTTTTTGAATAGTCACTTAGTTCTCCATTATTACTTAATAATGTTCCATCAAGATCTGAAAACAAATGTTTTATCATAACATCACCTTTTATATTATTATATTCACTCTCATTCTACCACATAGATATACATGTTTCCAGATAATTGATATATATTTAAAAACCTATATTCCAAGTTGTAGAATTATTTATAAATATAAATAATAATAATAATAAATTTTTTTAAATTTCATCGCTTATTAATAAAATTATAAAATTTGTGAAATTGAAACCGTTTGTTGACAATTACTGTAATATATATTATTATTAATATGTATATAACATTATGTTATCACATAAAATAATTAAATATGGAGGTTTTTTATGACTAAATCTATAAAAAAAGTTCTTTTAATGCTTACTACTGTTGTATTAACAGTTGTGCTAGCTGCTTGTGGTTCAGGTGGATCTGGTGGTGGAAGTAGTGCACCAAAAACACCAACTTCTAAAGAAGTATTCGAAAAATATACGGAAGTTGCAAAAAATATTAAAAGTGCTAAATTCATCGCAGATATTCAAATGTCAGATTCAAAAGGTCAATTAAACATGAAAATGAATGGTACTTTTACAGCAGAACCACTTACAATGTTAGTTGATTATGATATTTCAAATGGTAAACAAACTCAAAAAATGTCAATGTATCTAAAAAGATTCTAGCAATATTTACATTAACACTGGTAGTTCAGGATGGAAAAAAATGCCAATTGATGAAGCTACTAAAAAAACAACTTGATTCAATAAAAAGATGTAGCTGGTAATGATAAAAGCTCTAAACTTCTACAAAAAAACAATGCAGATAGCTTCAAAGTTGAAGAACAAGGAGATAACTACGTTTTAACTTATACAGGTAATGACGAAAAATTCAAAGAATTACTTAAAGAACTAGGTTCTTCATCTGGTACATCTAGCAACTATGATAATTTTTAATTTCAAAAAAACGCTACTGTTAAATTAACAATTAAAAAAATCAAATTACGAACCAGTTGCTTCTGAAGTATCTACTGAACTAGAAAAATAAAAAAAGATTCTCAAAAATACTACAAAATTAGTAACTAAACAAACTTTCTCTGAAATTAACACAGCTAAAGTAACAGCTCCAGAAGGAGTTAAATAATATATTTTCTCTAAGCGTAATAATCGCTTAGAGATTTTTTTTATTTCTTTATTTTTTTATTATTTTTTTAGCTAATTAAACATCAATTGACTTTTTTTATCATAAATAAATTATCATATTTATATAGTAATTATTATTTATTAATGAAAAAAATATTTAAAGGAGTGATTAAATGAAAAAAATACTATAAAAAAATTAGTTTTTATTATTACTACAGTTTTTCTTATCTATAGCTTTAGCCGGTTGTTCGACAAAAAAACTCCTACGTCTCAAGAAGCTATTGATAAATACACAGAAGCTTTAAAAAAATATTAAAAAGTGAAACTTACAATTCTGATGTAACTGTTAAAGATACAATAAGAAACAAAGAGAATACTTACAAATTTAATATTAATGGGACTATTGTAGATAATCCATTAGCAATGAATGTAAATATTAAAAATAGATGATACAGCATTGTCTCTATATATGAAAAAAATTCAAATTCATTATATGTAAAAACAAAAATTCTTTAAGTTGGAAAAAAATATAAGTCATCTAGCGAAACATTAGAACGTTTTGATTCAGCAAACAAAAATTAGTCGAGATAAAGAAAAATATTGATTTTCTAAAAAAAGTAATGCGAATGATTTTAAAGTTGAACAACAAGGTGATAACTACGTTCTTACCTACTCAGGAAGTGATACAAAAATACAAAGAATTTTTTTAATTTCATCTTTTATTGGATTTGGAGAAATGAGTGAATTTAAGAGATATGATTTAAAAAAATATTACTATAAAACAAACTATAAAAAAATCTAGTTTTGAGCCTGTTGAATTAAATATTACCTCTGAACTTACTTATAAATATGATTCATCAGTTAAATCTTATATCGAAATAAAAAAACTACATCATCTAACATTAATTTAGGAAAAGTAGCACAACCAGATGACTTAAAAAGTTACAAATAATCTCTAAGCGATAAAAATCGCTTAGGGATTTTTTTACTATCCCCTACTTTATATATTATTTTTATAATTTATTTATTAATCTTAAACAATTTGTTATAATAAAGTTATATTATGAATATGGAGTAAAAACATTATGATTATACTAAATAAAGAAGAAATTCAAAAATGCCTTTCTATGAAGGAAGCTATCGAAGTTTGTAAAGAGTCTTTAAAAAGACTATTCAGAAGATAAAACTAATATACCTCTTAGAATTAACTTACCAGTTGAAAAATATAATGGACAAGCACTATTTATGCCAGGAAGTATTAGTTCAAATGAAGAAAAAGTCGGTATAAAAATAGTTTCGGTCTATCCAAATAATGCACAGTATAATTTACCTTCAGTTCCATCAACAGTTCTTATGATAAATTCAAAAACAGGGATAGTAAATGGTTTATTAGATGGTACATACCTTACTGCACTTCGTACCGCAGCTTTACAAGGTGCAGCAACTGATTTATTAGCTAGAAAAGATAGTAAAATAGCAACTCTTATAGGTACAGGTGGTCAAGCATTTGAACAAGCACGCGCACTTCTAACTGTTAGAGATCTTGAAGAACTTCGTGTAGTTGGTAGAAACTTTGAAAAAACTAAAAAGTTTGTTGAAAGATTAAAAAATGAATTAAGTGAATTTCCAACTAACATTTCAGCATATGAACACGCTAATGATGCTGTTATTGATTCTGATATTATCACAACAGTTACTACTTCTACAGCACCTACATTTGATGCTAAATACGTAAAAGATGGAACTCATATTAATGGTATTGGTTCTTTTACACCTGATATGATAGAACTACCTACAGAATTAATAAACAAAAAAACAATAAAAATCTATTTTGATACTAATGATGGAGTCCTTAGTGAGGCTGGAGATATATTACTTCCTCTTGACAAAGGATTAATAGCTGAAAATGATTTTTAAAGGTGAACTTGGAGACTTAGTTCTAAACCCAGCTATTGGAAGAGAAAATAATAATGAAATAACTATATTTAAGTCTGTTGGAACTGCTGTATTAGATATAGCATGTGGATATGAAATTATTTCAAAAAGCACAAGAATTAAATCTTGGTACAAAAAGTAGATATGTAAAAAAATTTAGACTAGAAACCTTAAATTAAGTTTCTAGTCTTTTTTTATTCATGTATTTCTAGAGGTAATCCGTCCGGATCAAAGAAAAAGCCATCTTTTTACCATCAAAATCATCATACCTTAAACCTTCATGAACAATATCTAATTTGTCAAACTCCTCAAGAACATCTTCTAAACTATCTACTTTAAAAGCAAGATGTCTAAGTCCTGTGTATTCTGGAGAGGGCATAGGTGGTCTTAAAGGGGCATCTTCTTTTATAAAAAAATTTCAAGAACTATATCCCCTTTTTTTACATTTAATAAAAACATCATTTTTCGGGTCTATTATACTCACTAATCTTTTTCAAATTTCAATTTATTAATATAAAAAAATCAGTAGTTTTATTGTAGTCAGTTCCTATTATTGCTATATGATGTATTTTTAGATAGTTTCATCATTTCCCTCTAGTTTATTCTCTATTTTTTTCTAATTCATAATTTCTAACTATAGCTACCACTTTATTTAATTCAAGTGGATCAACTTGTTCATAGTCACCTTGATCAGTATATGCAAATGATACTTCTTCCCCACGTGTTGTTGGATCATTTTTCGTATTCTTTAAATGTTCCGTGAATTTGATTCACACTTGTTTTATCTAATAACCTTACTACATTTTTAGAATCAATACCAGCTCCAGCAAGAATTTCTATATGTTTTCCATATTTTTCTTGGAATATTTTTAATAACTTACTACCACGAATTGCATTTTCACCCAATCCACTTGTTAATATTCTTGTACAACCTAATCCTATTAATCGTTGTATATTATAATCAGGCTCTTTAGAACAATCAAATGCTCTATGAAATACACTCTCTGCTCCAAATTTATCACATAATTCAATCATCTTCTCTGTAGCTTGCCAGTCTATTTTTCCATCTTCTGTTAAGAATCCAAAGACTATTCCGTTAGCACCATGTTTTAAAAGCTCACGTGCTTCTCTAAACATTTGATTCTTTTCTATCTCACTATAGCAAAAACCTCCCCCACGAGGACGTACCATTGCCATAATTGGTACTACTACTCCACTTTCTAGTACCATATCTAATAATGTAGTTGTAGGTGTCAAACCTCCCAAATAACTTGCACTAACCAACTCAATTCTACTTGCACCCTCACTTTGAGCTATTAAGCAATCTTTTACACTACTTGCACATACTTCTACTTGTATCATTTACCATTTCTCCTTTATTTAACTATAAATTTATTATATCACAAAATTATATCTTTTATATAAAAAAATCAGTAATACCTATGTGATATTACTGATTAATATTTTATTTATTGCATCATACCAGCTTGTAATTGGTACATTTTATAATATGTACCTTTGCGTTCTAGTAGCTGTTCATGTGTGCCTGATTCAATTATCTCACCTTTATCAAGAACATAAATACAATTTGCATCTTGTATTGTTGATAAACGGTGTGCTATTGCGATTGTTGTTCGTCCTTTACGCATCTTCTCTAATGAACGTTGGATAGTCTCTTCTGTCTCTGAATCGATGTTTGCTGTTGCTTCATCTAAAATTAATATCTTAGGTTCAGCTGCTATAGTTCTAGCGAATGTAATAAGCTGTCTTTGACCGCTAGAGAAAGTAGAACCACGTTCAGTTACTTTACTTTGATATTTTTCTGGAAGCTCTTGGATAAAATTATCCGCATCAACAAATCTTGCCGCTTCTTCTATATCATTTTCAGTCAAGTTATCTTTATACATCCTAATATTAGACTCTACTGTCCCATGATATAAAAATGGATCTTGAAGTACTAATCCAATCTTATCTCTTAATTCTTTAGTACTATAATCTTTTATATCTACACCATCTATAAATATCTTACCACGCTCAAATTCATAAAATCTTAAGAAAAGATTAATAATCGAAGACTTACCTGAACCGGTAGATCCAACAAATGCTATTGTCTCTCCTTTATTTACATTGAACGAGATGTTTTTTTAAGTACATCTTGCTTACCATCATATGAGAAACTTACATTTTTAAACTCAATATTACCTTCTTCAATTTTATAATCACTATTACTTTGTTTCGGTTCATATTCAGTATTATCTATTAATTCAAATACCCTTCCGGCAGAAATCATTGATGTTTGAAGTACACTAAAGTTTTGCATAAGTTCTATTAATGGATTAAACAGTTGGTTAGTATATTGGATAAATGCATATATTAATCCAGCAGTAAATCCAGCAGTTTGCCAACTAAGACCAAAATAAGTTAGTATAACTCCATAAGCTAATATTTTAAATAATGCCATTGCTGGTCTAAGTAATAAACTATCTACTGCTAAAGACTTGCTCATATAACGCAGGTGCTCTTTATTAACACCTTCAAACTCATCTAATAATCTCTTCTCTTGATTAAAGGCTTGTACTATTCTCATACCCTCTATAGACTCAGATAACTTTGTATTTAAATCACTCAACTTAGCTCTTGTTATCTCTACTAATCTACTAGAAAGTCTTTGATATAAATATACAGAACCCTAACATTATCGGTATAAATAAAAATCATTAGTATAGTTAATTGCCAACTTAAAGATACCATTGCAGTTAGTGTTACTACAAACATTAATACCGAATTTAAGAAACTTGAAAATATTGTCCCAAACATATCTGCTACTGCTTGAGTATCATTAGTCAATCTAGATACTATTGAACCTACTGGTGTTTTTATCAAAGTATGACATACCTAATTTTTTTGTAAGTTAGAAAAAAACTTTCTTCTCGTAGATCTCTTACTATACTATGTGCTACCTTAGAAAAAAATAATATTCACCTATAAAAAGTAAAGACTACCCTTAATATAAATAATCCATAGTAACCGGCTAATATATATAGTCCTGCTGTTGCTATATTTTTTTGTTATGTAGTTATCTATATAGTACCGTGCTAAAGAGGAATTGCTGTCGCTACTAATGTAGTAAGTAAGATAAAAAGATAAAGCTATAAAAAGTTAATCCTTTATACTTAAACATATAGCGTAATAATCTGAAAAAAATGTATTACTCTTCTTCAAACTAATTTCCTCCTTTCATCTTCTCTTCTAATTGCTGAGTATTATATGTTTCTTTATACCAACCATCTTGAGCAATTAGTTGATCATGTGTACCACGTTCTATTATCTTCCCATTATCCATTACTATTATTAAATCTGCATGAACAATAGCTGATAATCTATGTGCAGTAATAATAGTTGTCTTACCACTTCTTTCTTCTTTTAAGTTTTCTAAAATTAAATGCTCTGTTTTAGCATCAACTGCTGATAACGAATCATCTAAAATTAATATTTCTGGATTCATAATTAATGCACGACTCATAGCCATACGTTGTTTTTGTCCACCTGATAATGATACTCCGCGTTCTCCTATAATAGTATCAAAACCATCAGTCATATTTACTATATCATCATATATTCCACAAACTTTAGTAATATCCTCTACCTGTTTGTCCTTATACTTAGTATCAGCAAATCTAATATTTTCTTTTTATAGACATTGCGAATAATACTTGGTCTTGTGGAACATATCCTATTAAGCTTCGAAGATCATTTAACTTATAATCTTTTTATATTATTATTATTTAAGTAAATACTTCCATCTTCGACATCATATTCCCTAAGTAATAATTTTTAATAAAGTAGTTTTACCTGAACCAGTTACTCCGACTATTCCTAATGTTTGTCCTTTATCAATAGCGAACTTAATATCAGATAATGTTTCCTCTCCTACATAAGAAAAAAACTATTAATGTTATACTCTAATCTACCATTATGTGCTGGTATCGTATTTTCTTTTTCTACGACATCATTCTCTTCTGCTAGTAGTTTCTCTATACGTGTATAAGATACATCACCACGTTGACCTATATTAAATAACCAACCAATTGCCTGAAGAGGCCATACTAACATATCAAGATATGTAACAAAAAGTTACTAAATTACCAACACTTATTTCTCCTCTTGATATAAATATTCCACCAAAAGATAAGTGTTAGTGTATAAGATAACCCTACAAATACAAGTACCATTGGATCAAATAGAGCATTGTATTTAGAAGCAATAATATTTTTACTAAATACCTTCTTATTAGTCTCTCCAAAACTATTAATCTCATCATTACCATAACCAAATGATTTAGTAACCCTAATACCAGATACACTCTCCTGTACTTTATTATTAAGGTCAGAAAAATGATTCTTGCGCTTCTTTAAAAACTTTGGTGATTTTTTTCTCACCTAGTTTATTAGTAGCATAAGCTAAAAAAATGGTAATGGAATAACAGCGATTAATGTTAGCTTAGCACTTATTAAAAAAATACCATAGTAAATAAAGTTACTAACGCTGTTATACTAGCGTCCACCGCTGACATTACTCCTCCACCTGCAACCATAACAACAGCATTTACATCATTAGTTGCGTGAGCCATTAAATCTCCTGTACGGTACTTTTTGATAAAATGATGGAGACATTTTTGTGAAGTGTTGGAACAATCTAAAAACGTAGAATTCGACCCTAAATTGTACGCTGCACCAAAAAAATATAAACACGCCATACATATCTTAATCCATACATTATAAAAAGCAGCTAATACTAAATAAATAATATTAATAAACAACTGACTATTAGTTAAATTACCCGCTTCTATTTTATCAACTATATTACCTATTACTTTAGGTGGTATTAAGTTAAAAGACACTTACTAAAAGATAGAGCTATTATACCTATAATATATCTTCTCTTCTCTAATTTTAAAAACCAAGCTAGTTTTTCTAATTAAGTTCATTGTATTTCCTTTCTATATTTTTATTTTTTTCACTTAATTGTTCATCAAGTTCTTTACATACTTTTCCTATACTATCATTAATGACTAAGTCAGCCATATTATCTTGAGGAGTAGGTGTTTTTATTTATTACTACTAAATATTTTTCCTCTAAAAATATTGAATAAGGTTAGCTGCTGGATATACACTAAGTGAAGTACCACCAATTATTAATACTTCCGCTTCTTGAATATATCTAATCGCAGAGTTAAATGTAGTCATATCTAACTCCTCTTCATATAAAGTTACATACGGTTTAATAACACCTGAACACTTATCACAACATGGAATTTCTTCTTTTTATTTAAAAATTGTTCCAAATTATAATATGCACCACACTTAGTACAATAGTTTTGCATCTACAGTACCATGTAATTTTAATACATTTTTTTACTACCTGCTTGTTCATGTAGAGTATCAATATTTTTGTGTTATTACTGCTTTTTAGTTTACCCATTCTTTTCTAATTTAGCTAAATAATAATGAGCTGCATTTGGTTTAGCATCTGGATATATTAAGTTCTTTTTATAAAAAAATCAAAGAAATCCTCAGGATATCTTTCAAACATTGTTCTAGATACCAATTGTTCAGGACTAAAAGCTTCTATTTAGCTTTTATGCTGAATATTCCATTAGCACTTCTAAAAATCTGGTATATTAGATTCAGTTGAAACTCCAGCTCCACCGAAAAACACTATATTATTACTTTTATTAATATCACTAATTTTCATAATAAATCTCCTCCTAATTTAGGAAATAATAAGTAAACTTAGATTTTATAGTTTACTGTTTATTTTCTATAATTTCAATATTATATTTTTTTCATTTAAGTATGATGACAACTCTTCCCAATCTTCTGTTTTTAAACTTACAAAGATTAACATATAGTAACGCTCTAAAAAATACTAGGTTCTATTATAATGTTACTCTTTGAAATTTTTGTTTATTCTAGTTGTCTCTTTTAATTTTAATTCAATAAAGTAGCTTTTTACTATTTGTATGATCTGGATCACTCACATCTACTACCTTATATTCTGCAGATAATAAATCTTCTTTTTGGTATAAATGTCTCCTTTTTGAATTATTATTCCAGAATATGTATAAATGCCCTCATCAGTAAATTCAAAAGACACATTATTACCAAATAATCTTCTCACAGCTCCAATTGCAGCATAAACCCCAGCCAGTAACATAATAATTTCTACTATTACTAAAAAAAGTTTATTTGCTCTAAATTAAAAATTCCATAATTACTAAGTATTAAAAATTAATTAATACTACGATGGAAAAACATTAAATATCCATACCCTACAATTTTTTTGCATAATATATTTTTCATTAAAATCTTACCTTTCTTAACAAGACTTATAACTCATGTTTTATTCTTAGTTATTAAATGACATCAATATTATAATTTTTTTCTCTAAATATGTTGATATCTCTTTCCATTCTTTTTAAACTAAAGTTACATTGATTTAAATGTAGTTTTATCACTAGTCTTTCTCTATCAATAGTTATATTAAAGTTTGAAGTTTTATCTAATCTAGTATCTTCTTTTTACTTTAAACTCTATAAAAGCGATCTGTATCATAGTCAAGATTAGGATCACTTTCTTTAACTTCTTTATATGTAGCTGAAACTAAGTTATCTTTTGGTATAAATATTTCTTTTTCTATAATTAAACCACTATAAATATATATTCCTTCAGTTGCAACTTCAAAAAAACTTTCTTCCTAACAGTTGCTTTATAATAACAAATAAAGAATAAAAATCCTAAAACTACTTGAATTATAAGTGCTATATTTATATTAGCTATATTTAGTTTAGAATCATATGCAAACGTACTTAGAAATAAAAGTAATACAAAAAAATATACTTTATTCCAGCAAATCTACTATAATATATTTTTCACAGTATCATACCTTTCATTACTAATTTATACTTCAACAACAATCCCATAATGTTCTTTTATATACTCTACTAACTTAAGTAGATCTTTTCTCTTTAAAAACACATTGGTTAGTCGCCATATCTATTGATTTATTTCTTTTATGGTATCTTAAAAAAATTTTTTTCTTTAATTCTTTTTGTTTTCTATTTATAAAAAACTGATAATTCATAATCCATTTTTTTATTTAAATAAACACTTATATCATTTATATTCTCTTTCTTAATTAAATATGTATCATATTTAATTTTACCAGTTGAAATAACAATACCCTCTACAGTAAATTCAAACGCAACTGGATTAATAAACAATCTATTTATTCCTTCAAATATAAATCTACAAGAAAAAAATTAATATTGGTAAAGAAAATACGATAAATATAAATAATCTTACCGATATTGTAAAAATCACTATCAAAATGAAGAGCCTTTTAAAAATAGGAAGAAGAGCTAAAAAAATAATATAATACCAATTAGTATTAGTAATATAGATAAATATTTCTTAAAAATAAATTTTTCATAGTAATAATTTTCCTTTTTAATCTCTTATAAATTTAAAAATCATATGTATTTGAACAATAATATTCAAGTTTGTCTATAATACGTGGATTTATTTTACAATCTGATAGATGCATTCTTAAAGTTTTAAATCTCATATTTTTTTATCAAAAATTTGTAAGAATACTTATATTACGCAAAAATATCATCATGTTTAAAAAGTAAATCTGAATATTCCTTCTACTGGTAAAGATGCTTCATTACTACTTTTTAGTTATATGTTCAAGTTTTATTATCTCTTCTTTTTGATATAAATAATTTTTTTAAAGTTAAATACACCGTAGTAAATAGTTATACCCACATCCGTAAATTCTACAGCCGTATTTACTATAAATAACCTTCTTGTTGTCATAACAGTAAATCCAACACTAAAAAAATAAAAAGCAAATAATATTAATAAACTAAGTAAAAATTTTTGCTAAAATCTCAATTTTAGGGATATTAAACATTAGCATATACAATGCGGTAGATAGTGCTATTAGCATAATAATACTACAAACTAGCATTACCGTGTAAGCAAACTTACTATAATAAATCTTCATATAATACCATTCCTTTACTATCTTTCAAATTTTATTTTATAAACAGTTTTTAAAAATAGTATTCGACACTATCAATTATATTCCAAGGAACAATACAATCATTTAATCTTATACCTAATGTTTTAAAAATTTATATCTTTTGTAAAAATTTGTAAATTTACCTAAGCTTTTTAAAAATATCATCATTTTTTTAAATAAAAAAACAAATGATCCTTTTGTCCCATCTAGCTCTACTAGTAGTAGTATAAGTATATGTATTATAACGTACAAGTTTTATTATTTCATCTTTAGAAATAAACAATCTTTTTAAATCTAAATGCTCCGTAGTTGATATATACACCCTCTTCACAAAGTTCTAATACAGCCCTTTTAATAAATAGTCTCCTTACTGCCATCAATGTAAATCCAATTCCAGAAATAAGGATAAATACAAAGAACATATCACAAAAATCATAGTCCAAATATCTATATCTATTTTTAAACATAAGAAAAAAATAAGAACTGGGGAACATATTGTCATAACAATACCAGCTAGAAGTACAACCGTATAAGCAAACCAACTATAATAAACTTTCATTTATTAATCTCCTTTATTTTGTTTTTAATATATCAAAGAGGAAACTTATATAAGTCTCCTCTTCATAATATATTCTTTCTCTACCAAATTATTTATTAGCTTCGCGTTCTTTTTGAGCTTTTAATTCTTTAATTCTTTGTTTACGCTCTTCCATACGAGCTTTCTTCGCTTCACGAGCTGAGCTTCTTATTGGACCACGTGCTATATGTTCTTTGCTATCGTTAGTAGTTAGTTTAGTATTTTCTTCTTTGATTTCAAGATCTTCGTGACGTTCCACTCTAATACGTAATAAGTTAGAAATTACTTCAACTTGAATATCATCAATCATATACTCGAACATTTCGTGACCTTCATTTTTATATTCACGAAGTGGATCGATTTGACCATAAGAACGTAAGAAGATACCTTTTCTTAATTGGTCCATTTGGTCAATATGATCAGTCCATCTATCATCTATTGCATTAAGAAGAATATATTTTTCGAATGAATTCATAGTTTCATCGCCAAGTAAATCACGTTTTTCTTGTAATTCTGCTTTAATCTTAGCAATAGTTAGTTCTTTAATCTCTTCATCAGACATTACATCACCGTATTCTAATTCAGTGATAGGGTTTTGTCCTAAGAATTTCTCATTAATAGATTTAATAATCTCTTCTGTTTCTTCTCTTTCACTATGTACTTCACCCATAGTTTGACTAGCGTATTGAATAGTTTTTTCAACTGCTTCATCAATCATATCATAAACGATGTCAGTAACTACTTCATTTTCTAATACTGCATTTCTTTCAGCATACATGATTTCACGTTGTTTACGTAATACATCATCGTATTGAAGTACTTGTTTACGTGCATCATAGTTATTACCTTCAACACGTTTTTGGGCACTTTCTACTGAACGGCTGACCATTCTACTTTCGATTGGAGCATCTTCAGTTGCACCCATAATTTTTTTGTAATCTATCAGCACCAAAACGAACCATAAGTTCATCTTCTAATGATAGGTAGAATCTACTGTAACCTGGGTCTCCTTGACGACCAGAACGTCCACGTAACTGGTTATCAATACGACGTGATTCGTGACGTTCAGTACCAATAACAGCTAAACCACCAAGTTCACGAACACCTTCACCAAGTTTAATATCCGTACCACGACCAGCCATGTTTGTCGCGATAGTTACAGAACCTTTTTGTCCTGCTTGTTTAATTATTTCTGCTTCACTTTCATTTTGTTTAGCATTAAGTACTTTATGAGGTACTCCGTATTTATATAGAAGTTGTGAAACTAATTCACTCGTTTCAATAGAAACAGTACCTAATAAGATTGGTTGTCCTTTTTCATGACGTTGTTTTACTTCACGAGCAACTGCATTAAACTTAGCTGTCATATTTGAGTAAATAAAGTCAGGTGCATCTTCCCTTAATACTGGTCTGTTTGTAGGAATTGTAGTAACAAACATGTTATAAATATTTCTAAATTCCTCTTCTTCTGTTTTACCAGTACCTGTCATACCACTAAGTTTTTTATACATTCTAAAGTAGTTTTGGAATGTAATTGTTGCCATAGTTTTACTTTCATTTTGAATAGGTACACCTTCTTTAGCCTCGATAGCTTGGTGTAATCCTTCAGAAAAACGACGACCAGGCATTGTACGACCAGTGAATTGGTCAACGATTAAAATCTCACCATCTTCAGCAACTACGTAGTCAACGTCTAAAAACATTGTGTAGTTAGCTTTTAGCGCTTGGTTAATATGGTGTGTTAAATCAACATTTTTTAAATCATATAGATTTTTTAATCCAAAGTAACTTTCAGCCTTATCTATACCAATTTCTGATAATTGAATTGATTTAGTTTTAATATCAAGAGTATAATCTCCATCACTACCATCTTCTTCTGTAGCTCTCTTAAGTGTCTTTACAAAAGCATCTGCTACTTTATATAATGAAGTTGATGCTTGACCTTCACCAGAGATAATAAGTGGTGTACGTGCTTCATCAATAAGTACTGAGTCGACCTCATCAATTACGGCATAGTTTAAAGGACGTTGCACACGAGCTTCAACTGTTTTAACCATGTTATCTCTTAAATAGTCAAACCCTAATTCGTTGTTTGTAGAGTATGTAATATCTGCATTATATGCTTCTCTTTTTTCTTCAGGATTTAATGAGTTTAAGTTAAGTCCTACAGAAAGACCTAGATAGTTATATAATACTCCCATCTCTTGAGCGTCACGTTGTGATAAGTATTCGTTTACTGTTACTACGTGTACTCCTTCTCCACTTAAAGCATTTAGATAAACAGGCATTGTCGCAGTAAGAGTTTTACCTTCCCCTGTTTTCATCTCAGCGATATCACCACGGTGAAGTGCGATACCACCCATAATTTGAACTTTATATGGTTTCATTCCTAATGCACGAAATGCTCCTTCACGAGCAGTCGCAAATGCATCTACTAAAATTTTATCTAATATGTCAGCTGTAGATTTTCCTTTTTCTTTTTGTTCAGCAACATATTGTTTAAATTCTTCTGTTTTATTTTTTAATTGTTCATCACTAAGATTAGAGTATTCTTCATCTTTAGCTAATACTTTATCAGCTAGTTTTTGATAAGCTTTTTACTTCTCTTCTGTTAGCGTCAAATAATTTTCCTAAAATTGCCATTAACATTTTTCCTTCCAAAAATATTTTTTTTGAAAATAATTAAATATATTATTTAATTATTTCACTTAATCAATATCGAACATTCAACTCTTTGAACCCTCAATAAAAATATTTTATTCAAATTTAGTAATAATTTAAAAAGAAATACACACTATCTTTAAAGTTAGCATTTCTTTACATCATATTATTATAACACTCATTGACCTTTAAAGCAACAACAATAACACGAATTGTGAACTTATTGAATAAGGTTAAACTCTGTTTTTCTATAAATATTTTTTTCTATATTCTAACCCTAATTAAAAAGAACTTGAATTCAATCAGAATTCAAGTTCTTTTTATTAACTTTACTATTTATTTAAGATACTAGCACAACGTGGACATAAACCTTCTTCGTTTACTTCCTCAACGATGTTCCAGCAACGTTCACAACGGTGTCCTTCAGCTTTTTGTTACTTTAACAGTTGCTAAATCATAAGCGACACCATCATTTTCTTTAACTTCAACACTACTTACGATAAATAGTTGGTGTAAGTTATCTACTGAATTTAGTAATTCTACTACTTCACTGTCGTTACTATAGATTTCAACAGCAGCTTCTAGAGATTTACCGATAACTTTTTCATTACGGCTTTCTTCTAAGGCTTTGTTTACATCATCACGTACTTCAAGAAGTTTATCCCATTTAGCTTCTAATGCTGCATCATCGATTAAGTTCTTAGCTGGGAAGTCAGTTAAGTGAACAGATTCAGCATCTTCATATGGCATATTGTCATACACTTCTTCTGCAGTAAATGATAAGATTGGAGCTAATAATCTAACTGATTTACTTAAAACAGTGTAAAGTACTGTTAGCATGCTTAAACGTTTGTGAGATTTTTCAGCTTCGATATAAAGAATATCTTTACCATAGTCTAAGTAGAATGAAGATAATTCTACGTTGAAGAAGTTGATTAGCTCTGTAGTAATACTGTTAAATTGATAGTTTTCATAGTAATCTAATACTTTAGCTACAACTTTTTCAAATTTAAGAACCATGTATTTATCTAATTCTTCTAATTCATCATATGATAATAAGTCTGTTCTATTATCAAAGTTTCCGTTAAATAAGTTTCCTAGTAAGAAACGGAATGTATTTCTAATTTTTCTATAAGTTTCAGATACTTGTTTTAGGATATCGTTAGAGATACGAACGTCTTGAGTATAGTCAACACTTGCAGACCATAGACGGATAATTTCAGCACCTAATTGTTTACCTACATCATTTGGAGAGATAACATTACCTAGAGATTTACTCATTTTGTTACCATTACCGTCCATAACGAAACCTGCAGAAACAAGCTCTTTATATGGAGCTTCTCCAGAGATAGCTACAGAAGTAATTAATGAAGAGTTAAACCAACCACGATATTGGTCACTACCTTCTAAGTATAGATCAGCTGGGTATGTTAAGTCATCACGAAGTGCACAGCATCCTTGGTGAGAAGTTCCTGAATCGAACCAAACGTCCATAATATCCATTTCTTTAGTGAATTCACCATTTGGACTACCTGGGTGAGTATAACCTTCTGGTAATAATTCTTTAGCATCTTTATAGAACCAAACATTTGATCCTTCTTCTTCAAAGATTTTAGCTACATGTTCAATTAGAGTATTATCTAAAATAGCTTCTCCGTTTTCAGCATAGAATACAGGAATTGGCACACCCCAAACACGTTGTCTACTAATTACCCAGTCACCACGGTCACGAATCATATTATATAATCTTGGTTTACCCCATTCACTGTAGAATTTAGTTCTATCTACAGCATCTAATAATTCTGAACGGAACGCATCAATAGAACAGAACCATTGAGGTGTTGATCTAAAGATAATAGGTTTTTTACTTCTCCAGTCATGTGGATATGAGTGAGTAATGTTTTCTTGTTTTAATAATGCACCTATTTCATCTAAGTGTGCAATAATATTTTTGTTCGCATCGAATACGAATTGTCCAGCGAATTGTCCTGCTTCTTCAGTTAAGTTACCTTGGTTATCAACTGGTGATAATACTCCAAGTTTATATTTACCTTGACCAACGATAAAGTCATCAACCCCGTGTCCAGGAGCTGTATGAACTAATCCAGTCCCTGAATCAAGTGTTACATAATCAGCTAAGATTAATGTAGACGTTCTATCTAAGAATGGGTGTTGACATAGTAAATATTCTAATTCTTTACCAAGTACTGTTTTTCCTAGTTCAAAGTTTTCCCATCCGAATTGTTCAGCTAAGAAGTTAACTCTTTCTTTAGCTAATAGGTAGTTTTCACCATTTACTTTAACTTCTTGATATTCAAAATCAGGATGAACTGCGATACCTAAGTTAGCAGGTAATGTCCATGGAGTTGTTGTCCAGATAACGAATTTAGTACCTTTTTCTACTACTCCATCTTCACTTACTAATTCGAATCCAACATAGATAGAAGGTGAAGTATGGTCACGATATTCAATTTCAGCTTCCGCTAAAGCAGATTCTGATGATGGAGACCAATAAATTGGTTTTAATCCTTTATAGATATATCCTTTATCAACCATTTTACCGAATACACGAATTTGTTCAGCTTCAAATTTTGGATCTAGTGTTAAATATGGGTTTTCCCAATCACCGATTACACCAAGTTTTTTGAAGTCTGCACGTTGTTTATCTACTTGTTTTAAAGCATAATCTTTACATTTATTTCTGAATTTTGTAGCTGGCATAGATTTTCTATCAACACCATTGTTTACTAATACTTGCTCGATTGGTAACCCGTGAGTATCCCAACCAGGAACGTAGTTAGAAACAAAACCATTCATGTTTTTGTACTTAACGATAAAGTCTTTTAAGATTTTGTTAAGTGCGTGTCCAATGTGGATGTTACCATTTGCGTATGGAGGTCCATCATGTAGTACGTATGAAGGTTTCCCTGCATTTTTTTCTAAAACTTTTCTATATAAATCCATTTCTTCCCAACGTTTTAAAAATTCTGGTTCTTTATTAGGAAGATTACCACGCATAGGGAATTTAGTTTTTGGCATTAATAATGTATCTTTTTAATTCTACCATTTTTTTCTCCTTTCAAAATAAAAAAACTCCTAGTAAAAAGTTATTGAGGGCGGAATATATCCACGGTACCACCTCATTTAACTCCCACTAAGAGCACTCATTGTCCTATATAATTAATTTCTAATAAAGTGATAACTACTTTATGTCTTTATAAAACTTTTCACCAACCAGTTTCTCTCTAACAATAAATACATAGTAGTCCTGTCTTTATTCAATAAACATATTATATTACATCAACAATAAAGTTTCAAGTGTTTTTTTGAGAATTTATTATTAAATTTTTCTGAAAAACGATGTTTTTTTATATCACAATAAAAAAAGCCTATATTATAAGTAATATAGACTTTTGTTAAATTTTTAAGCTCCTAAGTAACCTTTTTAATGCTTGTGAACCATATTGTAATAACTGTTCATTAGTTAAAGAAGCTGATACATTTATCATACCATTTGATACTTCTATACCTTCTAATTTTTACAGGTAGTTCTACTTTATTAATAGTTATTACATTACCATTAACACTTACACCTGTTCCAGTTAAATACTCTTTTAAATATTTTTTTCTAAAAGCAAAAATCAGGTATAGGTACTTTACCTATTTTTAGCATCTTCTAATGTTAATTCAATTTTTATTATTTGAACCAGATAGTTTTTATATTAGAAGAAATCTCACTATTTATAAAAGATAACTGAACTGGTAGCTTAGCTGCTACTCTATTACCAACTAATTTATAACTACCTTCTTGAATTTCAGCGCTATCTTTAGTCGCATGATTTAATATTGATAAGAACATTTCGTTATCAATTTTAAGACTAGTAGATAATTTTGAATTACTATAACTTACATTGCTTATAAACTCTTTTATTTAATGACGCTAAATCCATAGACGAATTTACACTTGATAACTTTTCAGAAGGTTTAATATCTTCGCTAGGTTGCAGTGCGTATACTGCTCCCCCACCAGAAGTGCTATAACTACTAGAAAAAGCTAATAATTTTTCTTAATACTTTCACTTGAGTCAAACTCCTTTTTTTATTATAATTTACATTATACAACAATATAGTAAACTATACAAACAAAACTTTAAACATACTTAATGTCTCCTTTTTACAAATAATTTTTTTGAAAAATATTTATGGTTATTCATAACCCAATTAAAAGCCCTTTACATAAAAAAATATTAAAAAAATTGACTTGCATTATAGTTTTATATGTGTTAGTATACTCTAATACTTTGAAAGGAGAAATATAATATGAATAAAAAGTTTTTTCAAAAATACTTAGTTGGGTAGCTACTTGTACTGCCATGCTTATGTATATATCTTATATACCTCAAATTTCAGGTAATATAAACGGTCATAAAGGTGACTTTTTTTACAACCTTTTTGTTGCAGGAATTAACTGTACACTTTGGGTTCTTTATGGATTTTTAGGAGAAAAAAACGTGATTGGCCAATCATTATAGCCAACTCACCAGGAATAATTTTTGGATTCACAGCTGCATTCACAGCATTATAGAAATGAACTGGCTTATAATTTAATTGTAGGTCAGTTTTTATTTTTACTTTCCTGAAATCAATGTACAAATTATAATTTTTAAGCTATAATTATTAGTAACCTTTTTAGGGTTGTAAATACTCAAAAGGAGAATTAGTTATGGAAGAAAAAAATTACTTTTTAAAAAAATTTACTATGAATGTACTTAACGGTGTTGCACTAGGAACTGTCCTATGTTTAGTACCCGGTGCATTATTAGGAGAACTTTTGAAATATATCGCAAAAGTATATCCATCTTTAGCGTTTTTATCATTTTCGGTTACAATTTCTAATGCCCTTATTGGACTTGCTTCAGGTATGATAATAGGAATGATGTTTAAGTTAACACCTATTCAAGGTACTTCTATTGGTTTAGCAACACTATATGCCAGTGGATCAATAGTTCAAACAGCTGATAAAACAGGATTAATGTTAAAAGGTGCAGGAGATATTGTTACTATTATCTTTACTGCAGCATTAGCAACTGCATTTATCTTACTTATTGGAAACAAAACACAAGGTTACGCAGTATTAGTACTACCTACTCTAAGCCTTGTTGTAATTGGGGGTATAGGAAGATATTTACTTCCATTTTTCGCAGGACTTACTAGAGTATTAGGAGACGGAATTAAACATTTATTAACTCTTCAACCTATTATACTAACAATATTAATAGCGATTATCTTTGCTTGTCTAATTGTTACACCGATAACATCTGTTGGTATTGCACTAGCGATTAATATTGATGGTATAGCATCTGGAGCAGCAAACCTAGGTATTTGCGCTTGTGGATTTACACTTGCTATTGCTGGTTGGGCAGTTAACTCAAAAGGTATCTGTCTTGCTCACTTTATAGGATCACCAAAAATTTCTATGGCAAATGTTTTTGCAAAACCAAAAATCATGTTACCAGTAATCTGTAGTGCAGCTTGTACAGGAGTACTAGCCGCTATCTTTAATATTAAAGGTACAGCAATGAGTGCTGGTTTTGGATTTAGTGGTTTAGTTGGACCATTAGCTCACCTAGCGACTACTAACGGTGGTGCTTACGAAATAATTAAAGCCGTGATAATCTTTGCAGTAGTTCCGATTATAACTGGATACCTATTTGTAAAACTATTTACAAAAAGTGATACCAATTATAAAACCAGAAGACTACAAAATTAATATGTAATACAATAAACCTTATTACTTTTGAATTTTTAGAAGTAATAAGGTTTTTATATAGAAAACTATATTCTATAAAATTAATCTTTTTAAGCTATAATATATTTATAATTCTATCTTACTTTTTAAGGAGTAACTATGCTTGAACTTATTAAAAAAATAAAAAGTTAATATCTACACTAACTTAAATGGGAATAATCCACTCATTCCTATAGCGACTGATGAGCTATTTCTTCGTCAAGTACTAACTAATAATGAGTGTATTCTACATATTCATTCTTTTAGAAAAATTCCGCTATTTTTAGGAACACCTGATACACGTGTCCCATTTTTTTAAAAGAAGCTCTAGATTCATTTTATAACAATAATCTAATTCCTGCAGTAAGAAATATCGGTGGTTTTAGGTATTATAGCCGACACAGGAGTTATAAGTTTTTTTCTATAGTTATGAAAAATAAATCCAAGTACATTTTCTTTAAACGCTGGTTATAACCTTATGACTGAATTTATTAAGGAGATATTTCCAGAAGTATCAAGCAAGATTCAAGCGGTAGAAATTAGTAATTCATATTGCCCAGGTGATTTTTGACTTAAGCATAGATGGTAAAAAGTTTGCCGGTATTGCCCAAAGAAAAGTAAAAAGAAAATGTCGTCGTTTCTATTTATCTTAGTTTGTTTTGGCAATCAACAAAATCGTACTAAAAATAATGAAAGAATACTATGAGGCTGGTCTTAAAGATCAAGAGATAAAATACAAATATCCAAATATAGATATTAACTGTATGGATACGCTAGAGAACTTACTTAACAAGAGTCTAACTACAAAAGAGTTATTAGAAAGAATGCTTAAAAGTACTTTTACTCTTTAAACTGTGAAATAGAAAAAGGAAATTATTCAAATAAAATGATAGAAGATTATGAGGAAATATTTAAACAGACTAAACAAAGAAACAATAAACTACTACATGGTGAATAAAACAAAAAAAGCTAGTATAGAATTAAAAATCTATACTAGTTTTGTTTTTAATTAAATATCGGTATAAATGCAAAAGATCACAGCTATTACAATAGCTGGTAACATATTAGCAACCTTAAGCTTCAGATTCCAAATTAAATTTGCACCTACACAAAATATTAATACTGAACCTACCATTGATAGATTAGTTAACGCACCTTGTGTCATAATCGGTTCAATAAATTTCGCAAGAATAGTTATTCCACCTTGAAATATAATAAGAGGCACAACTGAGAAAAATACTACCACGACCATTTGCCGCAGTAAATATTAATATTGTCACAAAATCGAGTACAGCTTTTTGCTGTTAAAAATAGAATAATCATGAAAATAAAAGCATCTTGAATAGCTCCTAAGATAGACATAGCCCCTATACAAATAGTTAGAGATGCCAAAAATAAATGAATCAACAAACCTATTGTCACCACTACTTTTAGTTACTCTTTTTAAGTAAATACCTAAATCTTCAAATAGTTTTTCTATATTTAAAACTTCTCCGATTAAAAGTACCTAATGTCATACTGACTACCAATACCATAGCCCCACTAGATACTATTTTTCCCATCGTTAATTTTTAAAAGCATGCTCACACGCGCCAATTATTCCTAAGAAAACTACTGATACTCCAGCAACTTTCATTATAGCTTGTTGTATATTATTAGATATTTTATGACCTATTAATATACCAAGAGCTCCACCAAGTAGAACCCCCACTGCATTTATTAATGTACCTATTCCCATCTTTATTATCCTTCCATATTTACAATAAATGTAATATTATATTAACCCAAAACCAACTAAATGGCATTACTAAAATCATTGCTGGTATCATATCCACTACAGGAAACATTTTTAACTTTAGTATTCTAAATCCTGCCGCTACCATTAAAAAACCACCACAAGCTTTAAAATCAGCAATCATATCCGGTGTTGTTAACGGTACGATAAAACTTGCAGATAAGAATAGTGTCGTAAAGATAACAAACTGCGGAACAGCAATTAGCGAAACGATATACCCTAGGTTACACGCAAATATTGCTGCAGTAAAGAAATCCAGAATCGACTTAGTTATAAGCAAACTAGAATCCCCAGTCATACCTTCACTTAAACTACCATATATTCCCATACCACTAGAACAAAATAGCACTATCACCGTAATTAAAGTAGCTAAAAATTCTGTTTCTGACATATTTGTTTCTTTTTTCGGTACGATACGAATCATTACTTTCTGAAGTTTTGAACAAAGCTCATACACTTTATCCCCCAGCTTAAACACTAATCCTACTATAGTTCCTATAATAAGAGCAAAAACAACCGCAGGCATATATTTCATTAAAACTATCGATGAAATACCCATCCCCATAGAACATAGACCAAATATCAGATTTAGCTGTTCTTTATACTTTTCTGGTAATTTATCTCCTAAAAGAGCTCCAGCTATACCACCTAGAAATATTGCGATGGTATTAATTATAACCCCAATCGGCATAATATCTCTCCTCTACTCAAAAAAATACGTAAACTTATTCTAACACGTAGTTTATTTTCTTACAATACTTTTTCAGTTATAGATAAAATAATTTATCTATAGTATAATAAAGTATAATTATTTTGTGAGGTGGATTTATGGATATACTAACTATTGGACTGGGAACTATTGGAACTACATATAGCTATTTATTTAATAAAGCTGGTCATAATGTAGAACATTATATTAGAAAAAAAGCAGTAAAAAAATTAATATAACAGAATTAAATGTTGATATGCTAGATGGTAGAAATAATAAAAAGGTGATCACTATACTGATACTTATAAAGTAAATACTTATACAAAAAGATAACTATGATTTTATTTTTTTATTAGTATGCCAGCAGGGAAATATAGAAAGTGTTATTGAAGCTTTAAACTCTAACAATATCAAAGGAACTATTATTCTATGCTGTGGTATTTGGGAAGATAAGAAGTATCTTGAAAAAAGTAATGCAAGGTAGAGAATATATTCTTGGTTATCCTGTGGCTGGTGGTAATATTGTTGATGCTACTCTTACATGTTGTGTTTTTTTGATCATTTTATACTAGAGAAAAAAAGAAAATTCTAAAATAGATAATTATGATAAACTAGTAAAATTATTTGACAGTTGTAACATTAAGTTAGAAACACCATATGATATGCTTGAGTGGATTTGGTTACATATGGCTATTAATGCTGGTGTAGTATCTATCGCTGCAAAATATGCAGATATGGATAATCCTACTGAAGCTGCGGAGAACCTTATGTCTTCTTCTAAACTATTAGCTGAAGCGGTTTGTGCAATAAGAGAAACTTCTAAGATTATAAAGGCACATGGTGTAAACTTAAAACACTATAGAAATGAACTTTGGGGATATAAACTTCCGATATTTGTTTCAGCACCAATAATGAAACGAATGTTTGCGACTAATATTCTTACTAGAAAGATTATGACATTGCATAATAATACAGAAGATTTATTATTCGTTTGTAAATGTCTATACGATGCAGGAAAACAATACAATATAAATGCACCTATATTTTTATAATGCATATGAAAAAAAGCAGAAAGTAAATTTTTAAGATTAAACTGAAGTAATTCTAATTAATTATATAGAATTACTTCAGTTTTTTATTTTATCTTTTCTCCATACTATTAATCATAAATACACCAACATCTATAATTGGTAGTTTTGTAATTTTTTTCTAGCTCTTTTTTTATATATGGGAAATGTGTACATCCTAGTACAACAGCCTCTACCTTAGTTTGTTCAAAATAGTTAAATAACACTTCAAAGTTAAAGTCTTTAACTATTTTCTCTGGGCAATTTTCTTCTTCTATAGCTTTTACCAGTTCTAACATAGATAATCCTAAAACACGTAAACTTGGATTTGATACATATAGATTATTCTCAACACCTGTTAAACCATGTGAGTTTGCTGCCATTACAGCTAAATACTTATACTCTAGTCCAAGATTTCTATACATCTGCATAGGGTGTTACTATTTTTTTATATTGTGCTCAATAGCTAATCTATCAAAGTCTACTACTGAACTTAGTGAGTTACAATATACAAAGATAACTTCACAATTTTTTTCTTTTTAATTGTTCTATTATTTCTACTATTATTTTTTTCTCTTTCACTATCATTTAATGATTGAAATGTTGTTTGTTCAACTGGATTATTAGATATAGGTACTAATACAATATCATTATAACCATATGAATTTAATAAGTTCTCACCTAATTTAGAATCAATAGGCGTTCCAGCCATAACCGCAATTTTCATACTTGCTCCTCCATTTAATAAATTTACTTTTATTACTATTCCTTTTAATTATACTACAAAAATATATTTATAAAAAAAGTACATAAAAAAACAAACCCCAAGATTAACTTGAGGTTTGAATTATATATATTATTTTATATCAATTTTTCAGTTGGTCATCTACGTAATCAAGATGTATTTTCATTCCATCTTCTATACCGTGACGTATTAATTCAACTGATAGTTTATTTTCGATTTGACTTTGGATAAATCGTTTAAGTGGACGAGCACCAAATTTCATATCAAATCCTGCAGTTGCTACCCAAGCAGAAACTTTTTCATCATAAGTTAATTCAATATTTCTACTTGCAACACGTCTTACTAATTCATCAAGAAGTTTATTAGCAATTCCTTTAATATTATCTTCTGTTAATGGTTTGAAGATAATTATATCATCCATACGGTTAAGTATTTCTGGTTTGAAGTAACCGTAAAGTTGGTTAGTAACATTTTTACGAGTTTCTTCAGAAATAACACCGTCTTTTACTTCTTCTAATAATTCTAATGAACCAATATTAGAAGTCATAATGATAATTGTATTTTTGAAGTCTACTACTACACCTTTAGAGTCAGTTAAAGTACCTTCATCTAATAGTTGTAATAAGATGTTAAATACATCTGGATGAGCTTTTTCTATTTCGTCCATTAAGATAATACTATATGGATTACGTCTTACACTTTCAGTAAGTTGTCCACCTTCTTCATAACCGATGTATCCTGGAGGGGCACCGATTAAACGACTGACTGAGTGTTTTTCCATATATTCACTCATATCTATTCTAACGATATTGCGTTCATCATCGAATAAGTTAAGAGCTAAAGCTTTAGCAAGCTCAGTTTTACCTACACCAGTAGGCCCTAAGAATAGGAAGCTACCAATTGGTCTATTTGGATCAGCAATACCTGCACGAGAACGTAATATTGCATTAGTTACACTCTCAACAGCTTCATCTTGGCCTATTACTTTTTCATGAATAGTATCAGCTAAGTTAAGTAGTTTTTCTTTTTCTGTTTCTACTAATCTAGTAACTGGAATACCTGTCATTTGACTTACGATAAAGCCAATTTCATCTTCAGTTACTTCTTGTTTTTAATAATTTATAATCTTCATGTTTAGATTTTTCTTCTAATTCTTCTAACTCACGTTTTAATTTTTGGTAAAGTTGAGTATTGTAATTCTGAAGCTTTTTTTCTAAGTTATAGTTATTTTTGAGCTTGTTCTAACTCTAATTTAACTCTATCGATTTTTTTCACGAAGATCTTTTACCGCAGATAATTTTTTTCTTTTTCGCTATCTACTTGTAATTGAAGTTTATTTTTGTTCTTCTTTAAGATTTGCTAACTCTTCTTTTTAAGTTTTCTAAACGACGTTGTGATACTTCGTCATCTTCACTACTTAAAAGCTTTTTCTTCGATTTCAAGTTGCATTACTTTACGATTGATTGTATCTAACTCTGCTGGGTTAGATGAGTTTTCAGTTTTTATAGTAGCACAAGCTTGGTCGATTAAGTCTATAGCTTTGTCTGGTAAAAAAATCTGTCAGTAATATATCTGTTAGATAATTCTGCAGCTTCTACGATAGCACGGTCAGAAATTTTAACACCGTGATAAACTTCGAATCTTTCTTTAAGACCACGTAGGATAGATATTGTATCTTCTACAGTTGGTTCTTTAACTAGAACTTTTTGGAAACGACGTTCTAATGCAGAGTCTTTTTCGATATATTGACGATATTCATTAAGTGTTGTAGCTCCAATACAGTGTAGTTCACCACGAGCAAGCATTGGTTTTAAGATGTTACCTGCATCCATTGCTCCATCAGTTTTACCTGCACCAACTAACATGTGGATTTCGTCAATAAATAGGATTATTTTACCTTCTTGTTCTTTAACTTCTTTTAATACAGCTTTTAATCTTTCTTCGAATTCACCACGATATTTAGCACCTGCGACTAAACTAGTAAGGTCTAATTCGAACACTGTTTTATCTTTTAAGCTTTCTGGTACGTCACCACGAACAATACGTTGAGCTAAAGCTTCAACAATCGCAGTTTTACCTACACCAGGTTCCCCGATTAATACTGGGTTATTTTTAGTTTTTCTTGATAATATTCTAATTACATTTCTTATTTCTTCATCACGACCAATTACTGGATCGATTTTACCACTACGTGCAGCTTCTACTAAGTCACGTCCGTATTTTTCTAATACTTCGTAGTTGTTTTCTGGATTTTCATTCATAACTTTCTTACCTCCTCTTATACCATCGATAACTTCAGTTACTTGTTTAAGTGTAGCAACTTTATCGACATATTTTTTTACTATACTATTTTTTTCACATAACTTGCTAGAACTATATGTTCACAAGATATAAATTTATCTTCATATTTATCTTTATATTTGTTAGCTTCTATTAATAAGGCATTTAAATCGTTACTAAGATAGCTAGCATAATTTATATTATCCCCTTCTACCCCACTTACTTTTTGATATTTCGTGATCTAATTCACGAAGTAAGTTTTCCTTATCAATATTAATTCTTCCTAAAAATATCACTATATAAGTTACTACCAGTAAGTGCTGCTTTTTATAAACATCTCACTCGTAATACTTTGACTTTTTTTCTCAATTGCAAATTCGGAAGATTTCGCTAAGATTTCTTTCACACTATTTGTAAAACTATTAATATCCATTGTAAATCTCCTTTTTTTATTTTTTTAGTAGGTCTATGCCCGTCAAATTAATTATTTTATTGTCAAATTACTTTTGACCTTTTTTTGACCTTAAATAAATTATAACATGTTTGACCTTTTTTTGACAATAGTTTTTTTAAAAAAATTTAAAAAAATTTTTAAAAAATAAAACAGCTATTATATCAATAACTATAATATATATGTTGACTTAGATTAATAGAAATACTCTAATTTTTATTTAACTATATATTATTTAAAATATACATACGTGAAAAATTTTTTTATTAGTTTACACTACTTTTTTTCAAATAAATATTAACTTAGTATATACTAAATCATACCTGCTCCAATTGTATTTAAATAAGCAATTATAGATTCTAACAAGATATAAACTTTATTATAAAAAAACTACCGATAATTATAATTTCATGAAAACTAAATGCAAAAACTCTTGAATCTTATTTCAATATGTTGTATTGTAGATATAGGAGGTAGCTTATGACAAAACAAAAAATTAATCGTATAGTAGGCTCAATTGGAGCGTTTATTGGGATTTTTGTATTTATTGCTTACATCCCACAAATTATTTCAAACTTACATGGTGTTAAAGCTCAGCCTTTCCAACCATTATTTGCGGCAGTTTCTTGCCTAATTTGGGTTATCTATGGTTGGACAAAAGAACCAAAAAAAGACTGGATTTTAATTATTCCTAATGCAGCAGGTGTTGTATTAGGTGGACTAACGTTCCTAACTTCTCTATAATTATGAAACTAAAAATAACCATCCCTAAAAATGTTCTGACCCCAAAAAGTTAGACTTAGGATAGCGTAGTAGTTGTAATGACTGCTACGCTATCTTTTTATATTTATACAGTCATATGTTTTATTCTATATTGCTTAGGGACTTAACCATCCTAGTTTCTCTTTTTATTCTCTCTTCATTATAATATTTTTATATTTTTTTCAATAGCTAATTTTTAGCTTTCTATAACTATCATATGTAGTTCCATAATATATCTCTTGTTTTAATATCCCAAAGAAATTCTCCATTACCGAATTATCTAGACAATTTGCTTTTTCTAGACATACTTTGGTATATACGTTCTTCTTTTTAATCTTTTTCGAGTACGCCTTCATTTGATAAGCCCACCCTTGATCAGAGTGAAAAGTTCTCCTATAAGGCGCTTTAGCTGTAACTTTAATAGCTTCTTCTAATGCATCCATTATGTTTTTAGCTGATGGGCGTTCACTTATACTATAGCTTATTATCTCACCATTATACATATCCATAAATGGATCTAAATAAAGTTTCTTTACTACTACTTTTACCTTTTTTTCATTTACTTCATAATATTTAAATTCAGTTGTATCTGTAGTGATTTTCTGATGTGGAATATTAGTATTGAATCGTCTTCTAATTCTATTCTTAGCTGTTTTTCCAATTTTTCCTTTATATGAATTGTATTTTCTACTTTTTCTAGTGAATGATGTAACCTGTAAGCCTAATTTTTGTATAATTCTTTGAACTTTCTTTTTGTTTATAATATAACCTAAATTACGTAACGCACCGTATATACGTCTATAACCATAGTCTTTATTATTCTTTCTTACTTCTAATATTTTCTCTTCAATTTCTTTATCTGGATTAACTCTATCGAATCTCTTCTGCCAGTACATATATGTTGCTTTTGGCATTTTCGCATATAAAAGAAGGTCTTTAAGTATGAATTCTCCTCGGAGACTGCTTATAATTCGCGCCTTCTTTTTCATTTCTGCTTCTTCCGCTAAACGCAATCTCCTCGCTTCTTTTTAAAAAATGCATTTTCTATCCTTAGTTGTAGTAATTGATTTTTCTAATTCTTTTACATATTCTTTAGATATATTATCATTTGTGGTTTGACTTGTTTTCTTACTTAACTTTTTAGTTGATTTAGCCATTGAAATTTCCCGACCTTTCCTTCGCTCTCTCAATGCATCAGGACCAGCTACTCTGAAGAGATTAACCCAGTTACAAATAAGTGATGGATTATTTATACCTTCTTGTAAAAGCAATGTCATTGTACGAGAGTTCACTTGTTAAGTATAATTCTACAACAAATATCTTTTTTTCGAAAGAATATTCTTTATTTTTTTCTTGAGCGAAGTAAGGCTTCATCTCCATATTTCTTATATTTAGATACCCAAACTTTAATATTAGCCTCTGATTTAATACCATACTTTTTTTCGCTAATGGTATGTATCCAATACCTCCATTTAGGTACTCTAATACTACTTTCTTTTTTTAATTCAAATGTATATTTTGACATAAAAATACCGACCTCCAAAAAGTTAGATTTTTGGTCTAACTTTTTGGGGTCGGTACAAAAGGATGGTTATTTTTGATTTTACATTTTATCCCTTAAATTAATATAAGCACCGTCTATATACTATAGCGTACATAACCAGTGCTTATATTTTTTTGTCTTAATTATTTTTTATTAACAAATCCATTTTTCTCTAATAGCTCTTTTGTTACAGCTTCTATTCCTGAAGGCTTAGCATAGAAGTCTGCGAATTTCTTAGTCCATGTTTTAGTTTCACGAGCTTCTGCAAAGTCTATCATAGTTTGACGATATGCTTTTTAATACTTCTTCATTAGATTTTGGAAACTCATTGTATCCAACGTTAGCTTCAAGTGGTAATCTTGGTTTAACTTTTTCTGTAGATTTTTCTTCATCAATTACACCAATACTTAATCCACATAAGAACAATGCATTTTCTGGAATATTTAATAATTCAGAAATACCTTTAGCAAATCCTCTCACTCCACCACAAAAAATACTATACCATATCCTAATGATTCAGCAGCTAATGCAGCATTTTTGCATCGCAATACCAACATCCATAGAACCAATTAATAGAGGTTCATATTGATTAGAAATATCAAACTCTCCACCTTCAATATCGAATGATAATTTAATATTGCTGTAGTCTAGGCAGTATATTAAGAATGCTGCAGAACTTTCGATATGATTTGCATTACCTGGAGCTTGTTCTCTTATTAAATCAGCAATTTTTTGTTTTGTTTCCCCTGTTGTAGCAATAATGCTGTAGTGTTGACCATTCATCCAGCTAGATGCTTGTTTAGAACATTCAATAATTTGATCTAAATGTTCTTTTGGTAATTCATTACCTTTTACAAAACTTCTTCTTGTACGATGGTTCATCATTGTTTCTATTACTTTGTTCATACTTTACCTCCATGGTTAAATGAATTATTTGTTGTGTTGATAGTTATATTATAACGCGAAAGTGTGAGGTTGAAAAGGGAAATAGTATTTACTTTATATAATTCCACTAATCTTTTATAAAAAATACAATATCCATTCCATCTTTAATATGCTCTATCTTATCTATTCTTCTATAACCCTAATTTCTCATATAAATAGATATTACCTTTCTCTTGTAGAATAGTGTCTAATTCCCAATGATTAGAACCATATAATTTTTCTAATTCTTTTTATAGCTAACTGAGCTAATCCTTGTTTTTCTATATGTTGTCATAATCCATAAAAGGAGCGATTCTTTTCCTACTTCCATCTCCTTTATCAATAACTCTTACTGCCCCAACCTTAATTCCATCTTTTACAATAAAGAAATACTTTTGTCCATGGTTGATTATATTTATTCAATATATTTTCATAACTTTCCGTCGCTGGACTCATATCATAGTCTTTATATTTTTTTCTAATAAATCTTTAAATGCCTCTACTTGCATTTTCCATATTTCTTTCATGTCAGATTCAGTTGCTTGAATTAATAAAAAAACTCATACTTACCCTCCTCGTTATCATTATCTCTTTATCATAATTTTTTTAAATAAATACCCTAAATATCATAAACACTAATAACATATACTAACTTATTACTACATGTTAATAACTATTTCTCCCTTAGCACATAATATTTCCAATGTCTCTGATAAAAGGCTCTTGTACTTTTTAAAATTTGAGCTACCGCATTCCTATCATTAATATTTGTTTTTATCAAAATATTTTTTTATCATGAATATATGGTCTTGACACTCCTAGCTGATTAGCTAATTCATTTAAATCATTAAATAACTCAATAATATAGTTATGTTGCTCAGAACGCTTTCTATCAATACTTTTTAACTAAATCATCACCATCTCCACTTTTAATAAATTCTAGACATTTTTGTAGTAAACTCATTTCTAAACTGAACATATCTACCTATAGCCCTAAACTTTACAATATAAGATTCAAACATTTCCGGTTTTTTTCTTTTCTTATTACATTATAAATATGAGTCATTACTTTTCTATATGAATTAACATCAAAATAACCAATAGCTTTCCAATATTCTTCCATTACTTTAGCCATATCACCAGAATTTTCTAACATAGCTTCTATTACTATACTATCATATAAAGTATCCTGGATATTTTTTTTCCGTTATTATATAATTTTTGAGCTTTATCGTATAAAGTGTTAACCATTTCAATCTCCTTTACATACTGTTAAGAGCATTTATTTGTATTGCTCTTGCTATTATTGAAAAACTCTTTAATTAATATTTTTATAACTTAAGTTTTTCAAATAATATATTACCTATTTTTCTTGTTTATTTTTCTCAGCTATTTCTATAACTCTATTTTTCTTCATAAGGTAACATAGAGTAAACACAGTCTAATACTTCTTCAAATGTATTAGTTCTATCTTCTATTATTAGTTTTTCTAAAAGAACTTTATCCACGTAATAATACCCCTTTTTTTATTTGTAAATTATATATTTTTAATTATATCATACTATATTACTTTGTTAATCTAAACTTTTTTTATTTTTTTAAAAAGTATGTAATTTGTAATCTTTTTAGGTTACAAGTGAATTTTTTTACTATTTATAAATATTTAATCATATTATAAGTTTTTAAAAAACTTAAAGTAGATATTGATTATACTATAAAAATATTACACGAATTAAAATTAATATGACTATACCTTAACATATTAAAAATTAAAATATATGATTATAAAAAGAATAGCATAGCAGTTGTTAAACTACTATACTATTATGTTGATAGCTATTTAGGTTTAAATAAATTTTTATTTCTTAAGCATATATTTGCCGTCTTTATCTAATTTGTATTTTATTTGATTTATAAATGGCTTCATTCTTCTATATGCTTTTTTTACTTAATTCTAATTCATACAATATCCCTTTTTGCTCAGCTATTAAATGAATCCCATTACGAAAAACTATATATTTCTTTTTATTTCTTCTGGTAAATCTACTTTATCTCCTTTTTTTGTCTGTAAACGAGTGTATTAATCCTATATCTTTAGCAGTTTTACATTTATCTTCGAAGCGAATTTTTTTGACTTTTCTTTCTTTTTTTCTTCGTATAATAAACTGGTACGACATCTTTTTCCATCATGTTTTAAAAATTTTTTTCTAATTTACTTTGTTGTCCTTTAGGTATAGATATTTTCACTGGTATAGTATGGTGAATTAATTCAGTATATTCATTTGTCTCATAATAGTATGTGGTTAAAACATATTCAATTATAGCTTCGTAAATTGACGCATAAGATAATATTTGATTTCTAACTTGAAAAAAATAAGATTTTTCTTCTTCTGCTTGAATTCCTTCATATAATTTATAAAGCAAATCGAATTGCTTTGAATTCTTAAATAATCCGTTTTTATAATTTATCATCACATATAAAATTAAATTCATTCTCATACCAATTGTTTTCAGGTAAATGACTTTCACAATATTTTATTATTTCTTCTATGACTTCGTTTTTCTAACGGCACAATTTTTTTATCTCCTTAAATAATATATACACACTAAATTACTTTCATCAATTTTTTTATATTCATTTATATGACCATGTCCTATCTAATTAATAATTTACACTACTTTTTTTATTCATATTTAGTTATAAAATATAAAATTAACCTACTCCATAAATTATAACATACTATAGTCTATAATTATATACTATTATCTATAGTATCTTCTTTAGTTTTTATAAATCTGCAAATCAATGTTTCCAATTGAGCATTCCATTCATAAATAAATATTTCAAGTTGATAAAAGATATCATAAGTTACCTCATTTCTATACTATTATATCTTGTAATATTATTTATTCAAATAAAAAAATTCATATTAATAATTTACCCTATTTTTTTATTTTTATCTGTAAGGAGTAAATTTTTCTTTAACTATATTTTTTTTATTTCATCTTGCGTAAGAAAAATCTAAGACTACTACACCTCCAACCAAATTCAAAAATTTTTATTTGCATTAGAATATGAGAATCTATTTTCTATCATTTTTGTTTTCATCTATTAATTCATAAATTGCTTCTAGTGTTCCTATAACAATATCTTTATTTGATACTAAATTACTAGAAAAAAATATGCTACAGCATTTCCTCTATATGAACCCGCTAAAAAAATCTTTTTGTATAGTAATACGGGTCTTCTAATCTCTCATCATAAGTATAATATGCTATCCACCACAGTATAGAAATATTATTAATCATAAGGGATCTTTTATTTCCATTATTAAATATAGTTCGAGATATTATACTTGCTTCTCTTTTTCTTACCTGTTATCATTTTTAATTGATCCAAATGATAATCTAAATAATACGTATTCTCTAAAAGCTATCCACACCTTCTCATTTTCTGCTTCTGCTATACTTAAACTTCTTAGAGACTCCCAAATAATTTGTATGTTTTTCAGACTTGCATCTGGATTTTTGTGATTCTAGCAACAACTCTTGATATTCAAACTCTAATGATGACTCTAAAAACATTATTACTGTTTGAAAAAAATTTCCCTTATTTTACTTTTTATCACCTTTTTAAATACAAAGGTAAATATTTACTTTTTAAAATTTGTTTTAAAAATCATCTAAAAAAATACATCTGTAACATATTTTTAATTTACTCATTCTTCCTCTCCTCATACATATAATAATCATATAAAAACATTTTTCGAATGGGCAATCCAGTAACTGTTGTGCAATTTTTCATTGAATTATATTCTGAACCTTTAATAGAATCTATATCTAAATTAATTTTTTTCTAATAAATATCCTAATGAAATAGCCCATTCAACAGTTTCATCTATCTCTCCACGTTTTATCTTCTCTAAAAGCCATTGTTAAAGTTGGTAAAAATAATTGTAACTAATAATAATTTTTTTGTCTTTCTTTACTTGAATTTGATAGATTAACATATGCTAAATATGATTTCTTTGGAAGGTTTATTTGTATTATATCACTATCAAAAATCTACTTCCATATAATTCTCTTCAAACTCTGCTACTCTAATCATAGAATTAAGACTTCTATTATTATCATTATAAAAAAATCAATATTTAATTCAGCCATTGTATCATAAGCCAAAAATACTTCCTTTTTCTATTTGCTTAATAACTAAATCATCTCCATAATACTCTTTATTAAAAACTCTTATTAGAAAAGTTATATTTTTTTTCTGTTGCAATAACCATAAAAATTAACAAATAGTTTTTTTGGTGTAGTTTTTAGATTCAAGTTCTTCTGAATATTTGTACTTATTCTTTTCTAAGTGTACTAACTTTCTATATGATGATGCTTCACCTTCTATGTGTATAGCAAACGAAGCTTTCCCTTGATCTAATAATGAATTAAGTTCATCATTACAAAGTTTAAACTCAAACGATAATTTAATTTTATTAATGCTTATTTTCTCTTGATTAATTTCCACTTCGAAACTACTATCAAGATAATCATCTAGTTCCCTACTTAATACTGGGTATGGGAATAAATCAGATCTTAACTTCATAAACTTTTCCTTTCATTTTTTTAATAATAATTTTTGAATTAATATTTATATCAATCATTGCTAATTCACCTTTTTTTATATCATAGAGTCTAATCATTGACTCATTTTTTTCATTTTATTTGTTTTTTTGATGTAACATCTTTAATTTCTGTTTCTGTTATCCTTCCATCTTCACCCACAATGTTAAATTTAATATCAATCTCTCTAAATGATTTTTGTAGGTCTTAGAATACACCTATATATTCCTTCATTTGCATTCATTGCAATTATCTTTACTCAAAAAAATTCATCAGCATCAACAAGTTGTTCTTTTTTTCAATTTTTCTCCTTAAACTTATTTTTTTCTAGTGTCTTTTTTTAATTTTTCTTCTTTTTTTCTTATTTTTCTTTTTCAACTTCTGTATCTTCATTATCTAATCCAAGTTCTTCTATTAATGAATCTACTCCATCCTCTGAAAAATTCATATGCATTATACACGTTGCTTTTTTTAATATTTCTCTTTATAACAACTTTATCAATTGTTTTCCTTATTCCTGTTTCATCTTGTTCATCTTCTTTTTCCTTCTTTTTTTGAGAAACAAGTGGTAAAAAAATCTTTTATTCCAATTGCATCTATTACATTTTCTACCGATTGTTCATACGAATTTTTCACCATCTCTTTAAACCAATGATATAAATCTTTTTAGAAATTCTTCAGCCTGTTTTCTATTTTCTTTTTTTGTGACTGATCAGGACTCCATCCTGTATGATTAGTATTTTCCAAAGTTTTAAGAAATTTATCAAGTTCTTTTTCCTACTGCTCTAAACACACCTGTAAACATAATATTCCCACTTATTCTATCTTTATCATAAATTTTTCATTCCAGATATTCTTGTCTGCAAAATCATACGATTTGCTTCTTCACGTTTTAATAAAACAAGTTTCCCGTCACTTTTTATCTTTAATAAAATTATACTTATCAAATCTATCATCTAATTTAAACTCTAGTCTATCAGGATGTGTTAAAAGCATCATAATAATTTATAGTATCTTTAAATACTTTCTTTTTCATCATAAGATTTTTTTAAACTCCTCTAATAACGTTATAATTTCTGATAGATTTTTCATGGCTTAGTATTGTTTTTGTTTACTCTAATTATCAATTTCTTTTCAAGAATTGATACTAAAAAAATTATTTACTGCAGAAAGTAAAAATTCTTTTTTTCCCAATCATCATTAATTTCTCTTAACCCTATGATAAATAAATCTGTTCCATACTCATTCGATTCTCTTTCTTCAAAAATTAAAACTTATTTGACCATCAACATAATTTTTTTATACTCTGTTTGATATAATGACCTTTCTTGTGTTATTATCGATTCATCAGTTTTATCACAATTAAATGAAACAAAGTTCATTACACCTGCATGCTTTGGGGCAGATTTAGTTGGAACTGTATTGTAGAATACTAGTCTTAAATCAGAAATAGCAAACGGTGCAGCTTTACCAATCCCTTTACTACCTGCTGCATTCTCATCAATTTTTTTCAGTGTAACCATTTCCTATAATTAAAGCATCATAGCTTTTATCATTTTAAACCATACGCATTATAGTCACTTATTTTTAACACTCTAATTGTATTAGATTTTATTGTTTCTTTAAAACCTTGTAGAAACTCTAAAGTTCCCACATTTCCCTTCTTTTCCCAATAACATATCGCTTTCTCTAATGCATCTTCTATGCTTTCTATTCCTGGAATTTTTGTTTTTATTTCATCAAAAATCAAACGTTACTTTTACAGGTTTATCATTTTCTTTTATTTTGGCATCCAATGAATTTTGTATTACTTCACGTGTCAAAGAGTCAATAACATTGTCTAAAAACGAATTAATTGCTGGATCGTTTGCCCCCCTCGGTGTTAAATTTTTTTACCATTAGGGAATATCCATTTATTTTTTTCATAATATTTACCTCTATTTATTTGAAAAATTTAAATTTTTTTATCTTTCTTTTCTAACTCTGATTCAAAAAGATTTCTTAGCTATTTGAATTTCTTTTTTTCCAAAAGCTTTAAAAAGTTCATTTATTTCTTGTTTACTGTATTCATAGTTTCTTCGATTCGATAAATTAGCAATTAACTGTATCTTTTTGAATAGCGGCATTTACTCTAGATTCTGCTAATCTAATAAATTTTTTTCATGTTTATTTTTCCATAACTCCTCCTAGTTATCTGACATATTTTAATATATTATACTAGATTTTTTTTATTTAGTCAATATATTCCATATATTTCAGTTTTATTTGTTATTTATTACTTAATAGAAGTATACATCCTGTATTTTAAATTTTTCTTTTTTTTAACTAGTGTTTCATTTAAATACTTTCTATATTTGTAACTGTATATTCTCCGTATTATTATTCATTTATCACTATCTTCTCTATTTTAAAAATAAAAATATTTTTTTAGTATTCCATTCATTGTATTATTATGTTACAATAACTATAGGAGTGTAATAGATCATTTTTAAGAATAATCTTCAAAGTATTATTCCTATAGCAAGAAGACTTAGTTCCCCATTTAAACTAAGTCTTCTTTTTTTATTATTCTTTTCTCTTTCTTACTTCTTCTTATGCACTATAAATCACCATTTTTTTACTAATTTCTATTTCATAAACTTAACTATTTTTTTCCTTCTTCTTTGTATACCTTCACTGCAATAGCTACTCTTTCAAAGTCTCGTTTTTAAACTATATGAATATATGTCTCTAAATAAATCATAACCTAGTTTTTTTATTTACCGCAAAGGCAAGTTCGTATAATTCATATATATCCATCGAATCAAAAGTTCTCATGTGCTTTTATTACATCTACTAGTATATCATCACTATGTTCTCTCACTGCTTTTTCTAATAGATCATTACGAAACTCTGATTTTTTTCAATAGCTTGTTTATTTCGTTTGCGTGATACTTTAGAAAGATCATTCACTAATGCATCAAGCCCCCAAATCTTCAAATAATTCATTACCTAGTTGTTCATTTATTTCTTCTACCAAAGTAAGGATTCTTTCATTTTAAGTCTCGTAAATGCCTGTCATTTTTTTCTGATTTTTATCTAAAGTTTCACTATTCTCACCTTGTATCGCTTTTTTTAATAATTCCTCTTTCATAATGTCTCCTTGTCATTTGATAAAAAACTATTCAAATCTTCTTAATAATCACTGCTATCATTATATATTATTATACTTTCACTAGCAATATCTTATAATTAATATTTCTTTATTTATCTTCTTTCTCTACCTTGACACTCTTTTTTTATTTTTGTTTTTATAATTAATTTGTAAAGTTATAACTTGACAATATTTAGAAAGGAGGTCTAATATGTTTTCGAAAGATAGATTACAGGCACTTAGAAAAAAACATAATATATCACAAACAGCTATCGCTGAGCATCTTGGTGTTACTCGTTCAGCATATAATGGCTGGGAAAAAAGGTAAGTTTATCCTAATAAAAAAAGAATTTAGAAGAGTTAGCCGATTATTTTTAATGTTGAAACTAGTTACTTTGAATCAGAGTACAAAATAGTCAACAGATACTTACAACTAAATGATATTAACAAGCAAAAACTTCTAAAAGTAGCCAATGAGCTATATTTTTCTCAGTTATATAAATATCGTGTCCATGCGAAATTATCTGCTGGTCTAGGTAACTACTATGATGAGAATTATGAATTCGATACTGTTTATTTCAGTAGCGAATATGACTATGATATCGCCTCTTGGATAGACGGGGATTCTATGGAACCTAAGTATCATAATGGCGATGTAGCTCTTATTAAGAAAACTGGTTTTGACTATGATGGTTTAATATATGCGGTAGTGTACAATGAAGAAACCTATATTAAAAAAGTCTATATCGAAGAAGACAAAGTACGCTTAGTATCATTAAATGATAAATACGATGATATTATCGCCCCTATCGATGAAGTAAGAATAGTAGGATTAGTCACTAAGAGCTTTAGACCTATTAGTGAGGTGTAACTATGGGAATTATCGATTACACATTAGAACCTCATTCTGATATTGCTTTTATAGATATGAAGTCTTTTTATGCCAGTGTTGAATGTGTAGAACGTGGATTAAATCCCCTAACTACTTCACTTTGTGTTATGAGTCGTGCTGATAACTGCAATGGTTTAATTCTTGCAAGTTCACCTGTTTTCAAAGAAGTATTCGGTAAAAATAATGTTGGGCGTAGCTACGACCTTCCTTTTAATATTAATGATAGAACTTTTTCTTATTACAATGCTAAACGCTTTGGTGTGAAAATTACTCCTGAATATATCCAACATGTTGAATCTTGGGCTAAAAAGACACTTATAGTCCCTCCTAGAATGAACTTGTATATTGAAAAAAATATTCAAATATTAAACGTGCTAAAAAAATTATGTTCCTGATGAGGATATTCATCCCTACTCTATTGATGAAGGTTTTTATCGATTTAACACAATCACTAAATTATTTTTATAAAGGATACTACTAAGTCTAGACGTGAAAAGTTAGATATTATTTGCGCGAAAAATCCAGCGTGATATTTGGAAAAAAACTGGTGTTTTTCTCTACTATTGGTATGAGTAATTCTAATCCTTTACTCGCTAAGTTGGCACTTGATAATGAAGCTAAAAAGACTAATACTATGCGAGCTAATTGGTCTTATGAAGATGTCGAAACTAAGGTTTGGAATATAAAATCTCTTACTGATTTTTTTGGGGGAATTGGTTCAAGAACTGAAAAAAAGATTGAATAAATTAAAAAAATATTCTATACGTAATTTAGCAAATGCTAATCCGGATATACTAAAAAAGGAATTTGGTATTATCGGAGTACAACTGTGGTTTCACGCTAATGGTGTCGATGAAAGCAAACCTTCTGTTCCTTATAAACCAAAATCAAAGGGACTTGGAAATTCGCAAGTTTTACCTAAAGACTACACCATTAAGTCACAAATAGAACTAGTATTATCAGAAATGGCTGAACAGGTAGCTATAAGATTAAGACGTGCTAGAAAGAAAGCTAAGTCAGTACATATAACTATTAGTTATAGCCGCATAGAAGAAAAAAGACCTCTTGTTGCATCTCAAAAAATTAAACCTACTCAAAATACAAAACAACTAACAGATTATGTATTATCACTATTCAGAAAGAAATATACTGGCGGTGCTGTTCGTTCTATCGCTGTAAGGTATGACAATTTAGTCGATGATAATATTACTATAATTTCATTATTTGATGATATTAAAGCAATAGAAAAACAGGAGAAAATCGATAAGACTCTTGATTCTATTCGTGATAAATATGGATTTTTAGCTGTTCAAAATGGTAGTATCTTAATGGAAGGCTCTCGTGTTAAAGAACGAAGTAAACTAGTTGGTGGTCATGCTGGTGGTATGGATGGTATATCATGATTAATAGAAGCTACCTACCCTATAAATCAGCTAGGCAATATGTAGATCGTGGTATGGCAAAGTGGATGGGATTTTTTATTTCAGAACATACTACAGCTATTAATACTCAAGGTAACACTATAGACTTTTCTATAAATATGGATATAGCTGAAAAAAACGTTTATTATTAAATCAGCTATTTTTTTCTTTAAAGGTTTAGCTTATTTATATACTACTAAACAAATAGCTCCGTTTTTTTAGGAAAAAGTAACTGACTGCCAAAAATGACTATATTTACTTCACGACAAAAGATACTATTATTCAAATCGACATAAAAGACATATTAAAAGTTTCAATCGCAGAGGAATTAGACTATGAATAAATTAAATCAACATGAAGTCCAATTTGATTATTTCAGTAGTAACTATGATAAATTTGAAAAAAAGATTTCTATAAGTATTCTGCCTTAAACATTCCCTTAACATTTCTAACAGATGATATTTTTGAGTTTAATGATGAATAACAATAGCAATTTTTTTCAGATTAGCTGCGAATAAATCAAAAGATAAAAGAGATCATTACTTTTTTTCTTCAAAGTAAATACTCCACAAGAAAAATAATACAGTAAGGATTTTTTTAAATATATTGGACATAAATACCAACTACAAAAAAATAAAAAGTGCATCTTAAATTTTTAGTGAAAACTAAATTTATAAGGTGCACTTTATTATATTAAGTATAAAATCTCCAAAATACTTAGCCTTAGAGATATTCATACATTTTAATCATATTTTATAGTTTCTTCCGCTATTGCATTTGTTAACAATTGAGAAAAAAATTAATATTATACTTTATCGCTACATCATTAGCCCACTTAGGAATAGACAATGTTTTTACTAAAGTAGAACTATCTAAATACTGTTCCAAATCAACAACAACCATTGAAACAAAAAGATTTTTTTCAAATACATAATAATCTTTTTAATTCAGAATCATCTTTAAATGGATAATCATCCTTAATAGATAATTTATTTATATCACTTACCTCTGGCAGTTTTTCTCCATTTTCAATATAACTAGCAAGCATTAGCCCTAAGTAATCGGAAGCCATACTCATAGCTTCAGGTATATCTTTTCCTTGAGTACCAGAACCATTAATATCTGGAAAATATACATTATATGATGAGATTTTTTCGCCCTCATTATTAAAAATAGAAAATCGCAGGATAGCTAATTAACATACAATCACCTCTTTATAGTGGATGAGGGTTATAATAACCCTGCATCCTTTAATATCCCCTTTTCAGTAAATTTATTCAATTCACCTTTAAGAATTATGATTGGTCTAAACTGTCCAGGTTTTGTCATCTTTACGTGAGAACCTTTGACACCTTTTTGTAAAATAAAGCCATGCTTTTTTAACAATTTAACCATTTCATCTTGTGTCATCGGCATATAAACAACCTCCTGACACTTTTATATTACTACGTATTAATACGTATGTCAATGAATTTATTGTACTTTATTATAATTAAAACCCGAAACAAAGATTTCTCCTTGTTTCGAGTTTTTATTGTATTCTATTATCTTTTCGCTATTTCTTCTAATAACATTTTGTTAATCATTTGTGGGTTTGCTTGTCCTTTAGAAGCTTTCATGATTTGCCCTACTAAGAATCCTATAGCACGGTCACGACCGTTTTTGTAGTCTTCAATAGATTTTGGATTGTTATCTAATGCTTCGTTAACCCAAGCTAATAATTGTCCGCTGTCAGATACTTGTACTAGACCTTTTTCTTTAACGATCTTCTCAGCATCTCCACCGTGTTCGATTAATTCAGCGAATACTTTTTTAGCGATTTTACTTGAGATAGTTCCGTCAGTAATTAATTTAATCATTCCTGCTAGACCTTCTGCAGTAAGTTTAGTTTCGCTAAGTTCTTTTTGTACTTTATTTAAGTACGCATTCACATCAACCATTAAGTAGTTAGATGCTAATTTTGGATCAGCTCCTAATGATACAGTTTTTTCAAACATGTCTGACATTTCTTTAGTTAATGTTAGTACGTGTGCATCATATGCTGGTAATCCAAGTTCTTCTTGATATCGTTTTTGACGAGCATCTGGAAGTTCTGGAATAGTTTTTCTTACTTCTTCCATCCATTCATCTGAGATAATCATAGGTACGATATCTGGCTCTGGGAAGTAACGGTAATCGTCTGAACCTTCTTTAACACGCATTAGTTTTGTTGCACCAGTAGTTTCATCAAAACGACGTGTTTCTTGTTCGATTACTCCTCCCGATAAAATAACTTGCTCTTGACGTTTTTCTTCGTACTCTAATCCTTTTTTAACAAAAGTGAATGAATTTAAGTTTTTAAGCTCAGTTTTTGTACCGAATTCATCTTGACCATATGGACGAATAGAAATGTTCGCGTCACAACGCATTGAACCTTCTTCCATCTTAACGTCAGATACTTCGATATATTGAATAATTGAACGTAATTTTTCTAAGTAAGCATATGCTTCTTCTGGCGTTCTAATATCTGGCTCAGAAACGATTTCGATAAGTGGTGTTCCTTGACGGTTAAGGTCTACTAGTGAATAACCATTTTTGTGAGTTAATTTACCAGCATCTTCTTCAAGGTGAGCACGTGTAATACCGATACGTTTAGTTTCACCATTTACTTCGATATCTATCCAACCATTTTCCCCAATTGGTTGATCAAATTGAGAAATTTGGTATGCTTTCAGGGTTATCTGGATAGAAGTAGTTTTTTCTATCAAATTTTGATTCGCGAGCTACTGTCATATTAAGAGCCATAGCTGCTTTCATTCCCCATTCTACTGCTCTTTTATTTACTACTGGAAGTACCCCAGGATATCCTAGGTCGATTACGTTAGTGTTAGTGTTTGGTTCTGCACCAAAGTGAGCTGGAGATGGTGAAAATATTTTTGAATCTGTTTTTAATTCTACATGGACTTCTAGTCCAATTACTGTTTCAAAAATGCATCTTGTTTCTCCTATTATAATTCTATTTTTTTATCGTGTAAGTTGTAGTGTTGTTCAAAGTTATACGCTACATCATAAAGTGTTGACTCTGCGAATGGTTTAGCAATAATTTGCATACCGATTGGACGTTTACCTTTGAATCCACATGGGATACTAATACCTGGTAAACCAGCCATATTCACTGGAATTGTTAGTATATCATTTGCGTACATAGTTACTGGATCATCGATTTCTTCACCGATATTGAATGCTACTGTCGGAGCAGTTGGTCCAATAATTACATCGTATTCTTCAAATACTCTATCGAAGTCTTGTTTAATTAATGTACGAACTTGTTGTGCTTTTTTGTAGTAAGCATCGTAGTATCCTGAAGATAATACGTAAGTTCCTAACATAATACGACGTTTAACCTCAGCACCAAATCCTTCTCCACGAGTTTTTTTGTAGATTTCCTCTAAGTTTGTTGCGTTTGGACTTCTATATCCGTAACGAATTCCGTCAAAACGTGAAAGGTTTGAACTTGCTTCAGCTGACGCTATTACGTAGTATGTAGAAATAACGTGGTCTGTACTTGGAAGACTTACTTCTTCTACGATAGCTCCTTGACTTTCTAAGTATTTTACTCCATCAAGAACTGCTTTTTTAACATCTTCATCGATACCTGCACCGAAGTATTCTTTAGGAAGAGCAATCTTCTTACCTTTGATATCTCCAGTAATAATTTTACTGAACTCTGGTACTTCTACAGGAGCACTAGTCATATCGTGTGCGTCTACACCTGAGATGATTTCTAATACACGTGCATTATCTTTTACTGTACGTGTCATTGGTCCAATTTGGTCTAATGATGAAGCGAATGCTACTAATCCAAAACGTGATACACGTCCATAAGTAGGTTTTAATCCTACGATACCACAGTATGAAGCTGGTTGACGTACTGAACCACCAGTATCACTACCTAATGAGAAGCTTACTTGTCCTGCAGCTACAGATGTTGCTGAACCACCACTTGATCCTCCAGGTACTGCGTCTAAATCATGTGGGTTACGAGTAAGTTTGTAGTAAGATGTTTCAGTAGAACCACCCATTGCGAATTCATCCATGTTTAATTTACCCATTAAAATTGGATTTTCAGCATTTAATTTATCCATTACTGTCGCACTATAGATTGGATTGAATCCTTCTAAGATTTTAGAAGCACATGTAGTTTGGATGTCTTTTGTTACGATATTATCTTTGATTCCCATTGGAATACCGAATAATTTTCCTTCTACATCTCCCGCTTCTTGGCGACGATCTAATTCTTCAGCTTGTTTTAACGCTACTTCTTCAGTTACTGTAATAAATGAACCGATTTTATCTTCAGTAGCTTTAATTCTATCTAATGATTCTTTAACAAGATCACTAGGTTTAATTTCTTTATTTTTAAGTTTACTTTCTAAACTTTCTATTGATTCATGTAATAAACTCATCAAATTATCTCCTTACTAATTTTTATTCTATGATAGTAGGTACTTTAAATTGTCCTGCTTCAGTTTCTTTAGAGTTTTTTTAAGAACTTCTTCTCTATTCATACCTTCTTGAGCTACGTCTTCTCTAAATACATTAACTAAATCTAGAACGTGATAAGTTGGTTTAATATTTTTCTGTATCAACACTATTTAGCTCATTAAATAAATCTACAACTTTCTCTAATTTTTTTCAATATAACCATCAACTTCATCTTCTTGGATTTCTAATCTTGAAAGATGTGCAATGTGATTTACTTGTTCTTTTGTAATAGTTGACATAAGTTCCTCCAATTTTTATATATTATTCTATTCCATACTAGTACATAACCGATTATTTATCAAGGGTTATAAAGCTTTATAATAAAAAAAGCGCCCCACATAGTTTAAAAACTACATGGGACGAATGCTAATTTCGTGGTGCCACCCTAATTTATATCAGAATACTGATACCTCTATAAATTATATTCGGTTCTATAAGAAGTGTTGCTTATTTCAATCATTAATATTTAATCTTTCAGCCTATGGATTAAACTCTCTTCTAAAAAAACATGAAATAAAAAGTCTTCTTACTCTTTATTTTTTTATGGTTTATTTATTTATATTATACTAAACCATTAGCATTGTCAAGAATTTTTTTAATAGAATTAAAGAATTTGAATAAAACAGCTTAAAAACTAGTATAAGATTACTCTACAAGCAAGATAAAAAGTAGCATATAAAATTAATTACAAAAAAATTTATATTCAGTAATTATGTATTTAGCATTGCAATTTTTATTACACCCTTTTTTTATTTGATAATAACGGTAAAAATATTATAAGATGTTTAAGGATATTAATCACTGAAATTTTAATAATTTTTAGTACATGTAAAAAAACTATAAATAATTGTGAGGGTATATAATGGAAAATTGGATTGAAATTACTATTCATACTACTAATGAAGCTAGTGAAATAGTTGAATCTATTCTTTTTAGATTACGGTTCTACAGGTGTAGCTATCGAAGACCCTACTACATTAGAAGAAAAACTTACACGATGACTTTGGAACTATCGTTGAACTTAGTCCTGCTGACTTTCCTGATGTTGGTGTTGTCGTAAAAGGATATATAAATGAACTAAACTTTGACGATGAGACATTTGCTCGTTTCAAAGGTGAATTAGAACAATTAGGAAAAAATATTAATATTGGTGAATTCTTCAAAATTGAAACTACTATTATAAAAGATAGTGACTGGGAAAAATTCTTGGAAAGATTACTTTGATATTCTTAATATTGGTGAAAAATTCGTTATTGTACCTACATGGCGTGAATATGAAAATAACGAAAACAAATATGTAATCAATATTGATCCAGGTATGGCTTTTGGCACTGGTGGACATGAAACTACTTCACTTTGTATTAAAAACTTAGAAAAATATGTTAAACCTCATGATAATATTATCGATGTTGGTTGTGGAAGTGGTATTCTTAGTATCGTTGCAAGTTACTTAACAGATGGTGAAATAAAAAGCTGTTGACTTAGATAAACTAGCAGTTGATGTATCACGTGAAAAACTTCACACTTAATAATTTAGAAAATAGAATAGTTGTTGAGGAAGCTAGCCTTCTAACAAAAGAAACTAAAAAATATAATGTTATTGTAGCTAATATACTAGCTCACATAATCGAATTAATGCTAGATGATGCATATAACTTACTTGAAGACGGTGGATACTACATTACTTCTGGTATTATTAAAGATAAAAAGATGAACTTCTAGAAAAAAATGTTAGAACGCGGGTTCAAACTAGTAGAAGAAACTTCTGATAATGAATGGTATTCATTCGTTGTTACAAAAATAAAAATCTAATAAAAATAAGGATAGATATATAACTTAACTTTTTATATCTATCCTTGTTTTTTTATATTAAATAAAAATGCAACTTATAAAGTAAATAACTAAATATTGGTGGTATGAATAATAACAATGGTAACACTAAGAAAAAAATATTGCGAAAAACATAATATAATGCTTTTTAATGGTTCTTTATTGTTACTTATTCTTATTTTTATTATAACCTATAGTACACATCAAAAATAGAACCATAGTTTAAAATTACCGTAAATGCATCAGTTAAAAAGCATGCCCCATACATATTCTGTATACTTTTCAAACAATGTTAAATCACTAACTGAAGCAATAAGACCTAATATCGCAGAACCAACAGCTAATAACAAACCTATAGAAAGCCAAACCGCTAAAAAGTGTAAAGGTCAAAAACTACTTGTATTATAAGTAGTGGTTTCCATGGCATAGTTAAATCTACATCTAACCCCTTACGTTTTTCTTCTATATCTCATAAAAAGTATTAATAGTATAAAAAAATATAGGTACGGATATATGGCCATAATAAAAATATCAAATTCATTCTATTTTCTGTCATTACTTACTTATCCTCCCTATAAATTATTTTCTATATTATAACATACATTAATATTTGTATAAAAGAAAAGACTAACTTACTGATAGTCTCTTCAAGTGTTTATTTAAAAGCTGTAATAATAACTAATTTTTTTATTATTTCTTCGTATTATTCTATTCTTTCTATCGTTTCCTACTGCACAAAAAAACTATTATTATTATGTATATGATCATCGTTATAAAACTTGCTATTACGGTAAATCTCAATTCATCAGCACCGCCCAAAAAGTGCACTAAGAAATAAACACATATATATACAAATCGGTGAAATCACTAACCCGACAATTATAGATATTACAAGGATTTTATTCCATGGCATTTCCAAATATACATTTTCTCCTGAAGCTTTTTATAATTAAAATTGTTCCAAAAAAATATTATAAATATAAAAAAATTGATATTATTATATAACCGTAAAAAAAGAAAAACCCATGATTTATCACTCTCCTCAAGAATCTCTTTTTCTTCATTATATCATATATTTATGTAAAAAGAGATTATCTTCATGATAATCTCTCATATATATTCATACAATAACACATATTCCAATAAAACTAATGGAAAATTACATAAATAAATCCACCAGGAATTGCAAATATATAAATAATTATTAAAAGCATAAGGCCATAATGTAGGTTGCATATTTACCTCTTTACGTTGTTTATTTATTCCTACTATGCATATTCTTAGTAAAATTACGTTTAAAAATCACAGTTGCTATAGCACATATTACTGTTGCATAAAAAAATAAAAAGGGGTGCTTTCTGGTGAGTCTGTAGGCATTGCTCCTACAAATAATCCCAAAAATCATCCATATAGGAGAAACAGTTATATCTATAGCAAATTGTATTCAAGTAGCGTTGACCAAGGCATAGGTTTAATATTATATCCATTTTGTTTTTTTACTTCTTTTCATTAATAATATTATTAATAAAAAAGGTTAAGGGGATTAATACATATCCTGACAATATTAATAAAAAGGTTAAGAGGATTAATACATATCCTGACAATATTAATAAAATTAATAATCCACCTAATATATCACTCAATACCATTAGAAATTCCTCCTAAATATTTTTGTATATTATATCATATCTCAAGTTATTAAAAAGAGATTATCTTCATGATAATCTCTCCTATTTAAAAAAATTCAAATACAACTGTTTATTCAACGTCTTTAAATCTTGCTTTGTCTTTTTCATCTGCACTGGCTTTGCAAACTCCTATAACTATTAAAGATAAAAGTATTGTCAATACGCTAGTTCCTTGAGAAACATTTATAAATATAGCACCACTAGAACCGTACATAGATCTAAGTTCTAAACCATAAAGATACCCTATAAATATCCATGTTGGTAAAAATCACCAATCCTACAAGTAATGACATCATAAATAATCCAGCCCATGGCATTTCTTCATAGGGATCTCCACCATTTCTTTTAATACTTCTTGACATTATTGAAATCATCACTAACGCAAAAATAGGTACAAGTACATGTCCACCTATTACTAAAAACGCTCCTGTATAATCAGCTTCTTTCAGATGTATTCCTCCTATTTGTTCAGTAAATTATCAATAAAATTATAAGAAACTTCCTATAAAAAATCTTCCCGGAACCACTAGCACATATGCAGCAATAATTACATATAGCCACAATAGTGGTTGTTTATTTTCCTCTACTCTTTGCTTATTCAAACCTGCTGTAGTTATTATAAGTGCTATTACGTTTAAAATAACAGTTGCAATTGACCCAAACATTGACGCATTAGCAAATAATGTACTACTTCCTGGCGCATCAGTAGTCATTATACCAACAAATACTCCCATAAACATCCAAATAGGCAAAATTGTAAAAATCTAAAAACAGCTTGTACAATAAGCAACGCTGTCCAAGGAATCGGTTTTACTATCCCTTTTTGATTTTTTTCTTTTCATAAAAAAATATTATTATTAAAAAAATATTAACGGAACTAATACATGTCCTGCTAATAAAAAAATAATAGTACACATTTATCGACTAAGCTCATTAGCATTTCCTCCTAACTATTTATTTTTATTATATCATATATGTTCATTATATTTATATAAAAAGAGAATAATATAAAATTATCCTCCTTTTCTTATATTTTTTTTATTATCAACATTTTTATACTAAACTATAATAGTTTTTTTAACTCTTCTTTTGAAACAATACTATATATAGATACCGGTCTACCAGAAGTACTATACTCAGCATCTTCACTTAACACGTTCATATTAACCATATAGTTTAGATACTTTCTTATAGTTATTCTAGAAATATCTAAGTCATCAGCTATTTGTTGTGTATTAAATCCTTCATTTCTACTTAATAAATTTTCAACAATTTTTCTTTAATGTTATTTTTTTGATAATCCTTTTGGTAATTCATCAATGTCTTCATGTTCTTTAGTAATACTTAAATAATCATCTAACATTTCTTGATTAACTTTTTCTTTAGACATTAACGACTTGAAGTTCAATACTTTATCAATCGCTTGAGAAAATCTTTCATACGTAAATGGTTTGACTAAATAATCTACTACCCCACTTGATAATGCCGCTTCTACCGTTTGAATATCATTAGCCGCTGTTATCATAACTACAGGATATTTCCTTAACTTAGACAGGAGACTAACCCCCTTACCATCAGATAAATAGTTATCCAAAACTACCAAATCTGGTATATTACTTTCTAAATATAGTTCTGCTTCTTTAAGTGATGACGCATGATCTAACGTAAAATCGACTTCTTTTCTATTAAAGTATTCTTTATGTATCATAGCTACCATGGAATCATCTTCAATTATTAATACTCTCACTTTTAATCCTCCAGTACGGGTATTTCTATATTAAACTTTGTACCCTTGTTTTCTTTACTGTCCACATCTATTAAACCGTTATATTTCTTAACAATCATTTCAACGGCCTCTAAACCGTATCCTCTATTTTCTCCTTTTGATGAATATCCTCTTTCGAATACTCTTTCTTTATCTACTTCCTTAATCCCTGATCCATTATCTTCTACTGAACATAGTAAAAACTTTTTCCTCTAGATTTAGATAAAGATAAACAATTATTTTTTTCCTTCATTTATGTCTTCCAAAGCATCTATTGAATTATCTATTAGTACACCTAATATAATCAACAATTCATTATATATTGTTTCTAAACCATTATGTTGATATAATAATGAATCCGAATCAACCACTAACTGGATATCTTTATTTCGACTTTCACGTGCTTTAGCAAGTAAAAATCCAGCTATTGACGGTACTTTTATATTTTCAGTAATATGACCTATTTTTTTCATGGTAATCTTGTTTTAAATAGGTTATATACTTCTCAACTTCTTCATAAGACTCCAATTCTATCAATCCTTGAAGTACATGTAATTTATTCATAAAATGATGACTCTGCTCACGTAAACTATCGTTATATTTTTCTGTACCACTTAGTTCTGTAATAAGCTGTTTCATTTCTGATTGATCACGTAAAGTTACTACCGCACCATATAACCTACTTTTTATAGTAAATTGGATTTCTATTTAATAATAGATCCATATTATTAATTACTATTTGTTCATCTTGACTACTCTCTCTCGTTTCCAAAATGTCTCTAAATAATAAATTATAAATCTCAGTACTTAGAGTTTCATTAATTTTTTTATTTCACTAGATAGTTTAGCTTTTTTTTAGTAGATTATTTTGCACTACTATTTATAACTATTATATTTTTTTGTATTTATCTATCCCAATTATTCCTTCTGAAACATGATCAGCTATTAGCTCTTTTTCAATATAAAGTTGTGCAATTTCCTCTGGTTCTAAATTCAGAAGAATCTTTCTCAATTTTTTTATTAAATAAAAAAAGATAATCCTACTGCCACTGTTAGCCCAATCATTAATGAATAGAATAAATTTTTTTCTGTGCTTCTAAGATTTGATTTTCTACTGTTCTTTTAGTATATCCTACACAGACAACTCCTATATTATTACCATTTTTCATCTTTTTAGAGCTGTAAAAAAATCTGACCCCTTCTCCTAGTGGACCAGTTTGTTTACTGTAATGATCTCCTTGAGTAAATGTTGCTTCAATATCTTCAATACTCGAGAACTTAGATCCTATCAGCTCCTCTTTTGGATGTGAATATCTTACAAAATCTTTATCAGTTACTACTATAAAAATCCGTTCGTGTTTCTTCCATCGCAGCTAATGTAAAATGTTGAATAAACTTTTCTTGATTTTTTTATTTTTTTGACAGCTTCTTGAATACTCTTATCCATCGCAATTAATCGTGCTGTAGAACTAATTTTTTTGACGAATAATCTCTTCTTCACGATCTTTTATATATCCTCTCATAAAAAACTGTTGTTACTAATAATGAGATTGTTACTAACCCCATCATAAATATAATAAGTTTTACTAATGTACTTCTCCACTTTTTTTCAAAGTACCCTCAACTCCTTATATAAATTATAAAAAAACTTTTATAAAAAAATCATTATAGTTTATATCGAAAAACGAATTCAAGGGAAATTTAATATATTCAATCAAAACTTTTGAAATATTTTGGAATAATATTATATTACAATATCTATTTAAAAAATATAACTAATGGAATGATAATGGATACAAATTTTTTTGGGTTAGATAAATTTTGCTATATTTTTACCCTTTTTCTGTACTAATCAAAAGACAATAAAAAAACGAACCTAGTTTCCTAAGTTCGTCTTATTATATTATTTATTTGTTTTACGTCTTAAAGCTAACGCACCTAATCCGATAACTAAACCTGCTACAGCTAAGCTATTAGTTTCTACCCCTGTTTTTTTGGAAGAACAGCTTTTTTTAGCTTTTTCTTTTTACTACTGGTGTAGTTGGTTTACCAGGTTTATTTGGTTTACCTGGTTTTTCAGGTTTTTCCTGGTTCATTAGGTTTAACCGGTTTTGTTTGGAGTTGGTGTTGGCGGAGTTGGAGGTGTATCTTCTGGTTCATCTTGAAGATTGATAATTGAATTATTCTCACCAATTGTTACTGTATAAACAGTTGGATCTAGTTTATAACCTTTTGGTGCTAATTTTTTTCCATTATTGTGAACACTTTCCCTAAATAATCTTTTTGATAATTCTTTAGAAACTGCCACTCCGTTTTTCATCTGTAGTAACATCTTCAACTACTACTCCTTCTGGGTTTATAATTGTGTATACAGCTCCTTGAACAGGTGTTACTTTTTACTTTATCAGTTTTATTAATTTTGATTTTTGTAAATTGGATTAGCATTAATCACTTCATTTAATACTGATAATCTCTCACTTACATATCCGTAAATTAAGCGATTATTGCGTTGAGGAAGTGCTTCAGTATTATTTTTTTTAGTAATGCAACTTTATTTCCTACTAAACTTCCGTCTCCAGGAGTTGTAGTGTTATAAGTAACATAGTATGATTGTGAACCATCTTTAAAAATTACTTTTTAAAGAGTATAATTGCTGTTCCACTCAACTGTGTAGTCAGTACCTTCAGTTAGTTTAACAGCACCTGCTGGCACTTCAAGTACCATCATTAATAGTAGCTTTGTATACTGTTAATGATTCAGGAATATATTGAATAGCTGCATGTGTAGTATCAGTTACTATCTCATCTACTAATGCTAGGTTGCTTCCATAGTCTTTTTTTCCAGCATTAACGCGAACGCGCCATGGTGAGTAAATATTTCCTTTAGAAGTAGAACCTATAGCTGCTAATTTTTTTCAGAAGTCCATCCTTTATTCTCAACATCATTACCATTTTTTTAGCGAAGTTTTCATAACCTTTGTTTTTCTCCGTCTTTAGTTGTTGATGTAAAAGTATGTGTTATTTTATTTTTTTCACAGCTAAGCTATCAAAAAGTCACAGGTGTTTTTAGTTTGATCTTTTTTTGAATAAGAAATCAATAGTAAAATGACCTGTTATATCTCTTATATCATTACTTTTTAGTAGTTGTTAGATATTCAGAGAAATTTTTAAGTGTTACTTTAGCATTACCACCTTGGTCGTTTGCATTTGGTGTTACTTGTGATTCAGCAATAACGACTTGTGTTTTTGTATCTTTAATATCAGCCGAATGTTTTTGGACAGTTACTGAATTAGGAATTTTTTTAAATTAAAATAATCCCCTTCTGATAAGTTACCGTTGTAATTCGTTAAATCAAAGTTTGCTGAAAAAAACGGTATGCTCTATCAGTAGTAACATTATAATTGCCATTAGCGTCAGGTTTAACTGCATTATTTCCTGCATCTGTAACAGAAATATCAGTAACAACTTTTGTAAGTTCTTTACCTTCAGCTGCATTAGCTGTTAATGAAGATACAAATAGTAATCCTATGAATGTAAAAAAATTGCGGTAACACTCATTTTAATTACTTTTTGTGATTTTTTTCATTAATATACTTTTCTCCTTTCTTTTTATCTACAATCTTATATAAATATATAAAATTATAAATGAATAATTAATAATAAATAATTACAATCTATTATCTACACATATATTACGATTAATTTATAACATTGTCAAGTTTTTTTAATCTTCTTGTATACGCATAATAAATTTAATAAACTATCGTTAATATGCAGCTTCTTTATAAAAATTTTTTTAAAAATACTATTTTAGAAATATATATGTTTATTAAAAAAATAATTATTTAATTTTTAATGTATATATTCATTTTCTAATAATTTTTCATAATTTACATTATACCTTGGCTATTATCTATTATACTTAGAAAAAAATATGTATTTTAACACTATTATTTTTAAATGAAAATCAATTATCCTTTTTCATTATCAGATATTCTAAATATCCTTATATTACTCGTTTTTCTGTAAAAATAATTATTCTAAAAAAATGATTTTACATACATATTTTCTATAATTTTTTTCTAAAAAAATTCTTAATCTTAGTAGAAATTATAGAATAATTTATTAGAAAAAAATACTAATATTACTTGAATAATTGTATGTACTATGCTAATATTTTTTTATTAATGCTTAATGCAGAAATAAAAAAATTAAATATTTTAGGAGGAAGATTATATGGAGAAAAGAAGCTAAAAAGATATTTTTGGTATACGTTAGCGTTCATGGCCTTCTCTACTGTTTGGGCGTTTGGTAATATCGTTAACGGATATTCAGAATTTGGCGGACTTAAATCTATTTTCTCATGGGTTTTAATCTTCGTAATTTACTTTATTCCATATTCACTAATCGTTGGTGAACTAGGATCTACATTTAAAGATGCTGGTGGAGGTGTTAGTTCTTGGATTAAAGAAACACACAGTAAATTACTAGCTTATTATGCTGGATGGACAATTTGGGTAGTACATATGCCTTATATTTCTCAAAAAAACCATCACGTATTATCGCAGCATTCAGTTGGGCATTATTTAGAGATAACCGTATTAGTAAAATGAATATAACTTATGTACAAATTATTTCACTTGTTATATTCATAGTAGCGTTATTCTTAGCAGCAAGAGGAGTTAACTTCATCAAAAAACTTGCGACTTTAGCTGGATCATCAATGTTTATTATGTCATTATTATTCATATTGATGGCTATTACAGCACCTTCTATTACAGGAGCTAAGACATATAACATCGACTGGTCATTAGATACATTTATGCCAACATTCGATGTTAAATATGTTACGTCAATAGCGATTTTAGTATTTGCGGTTGGTGGTTGTGAGAAGATTTCGCCTTATGTTAATAAGATGAAAAAACCTTCTACTGATTTCCCTAAAGGAATGATGACGTTAGTTCTTATGGTTGTAACAACAGCTATTTTAGGAACATTCGCACTTGCATTAATGTTTGATACTAATAACATTCCAAAAGACTTATTAACTAATGGTACTTATTATGCATTCCAAACATTAGGTAACTACTACGGTGTTGGTAACTTATTCTTAGTTATCTATGCAGTAGTTGACTTTATCGGTCAAGTATCTATCGTTATTATCTCAATTGATGCACCATTACGTATGTTACTAGAAAGTTCTGATGAACAATATATTCCGAAAAAATTATTAGTTAAAAATAGCAACGATGTTTACACTAACGGATTAAAATTAGTTGGTGTTATCGTATCTATTCTTTTTAATTATTCCTATGTTCGGAATCAAAGAAGTAAATGAACTATTCAGGTGGTTAGTTAAATTAAACGCTGTTTGTATGCCACTTCGTTACCTATGGGTATTTGCTGCTTATATCTTCTTGAAAAAAAGCAGCTGGTAAATTCAAGCTGATTATAAATTCGTTAAGAATAAATATATAGGTATTGGTTTAGGAGCTTGGTGTTTCTTCCTAACAGCATTTGCTTGTATCACAGGTATGTACACACCAGGAAGTGTATTCCAAACAACAATGAACATTGTTACACCTATTATTCTTATTTCACTTGGTTTAATTATGCCTTACCTTGCGAAAAAAATAATAAATAATGGTCATACTTTTTTTAAAAGACGAGAAAAATTTCTCGTCTTTTTTTATTTATTCAGAATATTAGAATAGTTATTTCTTTGTCTATCTTCCTATCTAGTATATAATTAAATAGAAACTATTAAGTTTATATTATTTATTACTAGTAAAGGAGTGAATTTCTTGGAAGTAAATAGACAACACTTTGATTTTGATTTACAGAGTAAATTTGAACCTAAAGGAGATCAAGTTAGAGCTATTAATGAGCTAACTGAAGGTATTAATAAAGGAGAAAAAAATACCAAACATTACTTGGTGCTACTGGTACAGGTAAAACTTTCACAATAGCTAATATTATAAAAAAATGTTGGAAAACCAACACTAGTATTAGCTCATAATAAAACATTAGCTGGACAATTATACAATGAGTTAAAAGAATTCTTCCCTAACAATAGGGTCGAATATTTTGTTTCTTACTATGATTATTTCCAACCAGAAGCATATGTACCATCCACTGATACCTATATAGAAAAAGATTCTTCTGTCAATGATGAGATTGATAAACTACGCCACAGTGCTACATCTTCTCTATTTGATCGTGATGATGTAATTATCGTATCTAGTGTCAGCTGTATATATGGTCTTGGTTCCCCAGAAGAATATTCTTCTCTGGTGCTTTCACTTAGAGTTGGAGATGAAATAAGCAGAAATAAAATTCTTTCAAAACTGATAGACATCCAATATATGCGTAATGATATAGAATTTACACGTGGTACTTTTAGAGTACGTGGTGATGTTATAGAAATCTTCCCAGCTTCTCGTAGTGAAAACTCTGTTCGTATAGAAATGTTTGGGGATGAAATTGATAGAATACGTGAAATCAATTCACTAACTGGTGAAGTACTTAGTGAATTAGAACATATTGCGATTTACCCTGCCAGCCACTTCGTCGCAGGAGAAGAAAAAACAAAAGAAGCGATAAAAAGAATACGTGCTGAACTAGAAGATAGACTAAAAGTATTCAATATGGAAAACAAGTTACTAGAAGCGCAACGTTTAGAACAACGTACTAACTATGACCTTGAAATGATGGAAGAGATGGGATTTTGTTCAGGTATTGAAAACTACTCTCTTCACTTAACACTTCGAGAACCTGGTTCAACACCTTATACTCTACTAGACTACTTCCCAAAAGATTGGTTATTAGTTGTTGACGAATCACACGTTACCCTCCCACAGGTTAGAGGTATGTATAATGGTGATAGAGCTCGTAAGCAAGTTCTAGTTAACTATGGTTTTAGACTACCTACTGCTTTAGATAATAGACCTCTTAACTATCAAGAGTTTGAAAATAAGTTAAACCAAGCAATTTTCGTTTCAGCTACACCTGGAGACTATGAACTTGAACATAGTTCAAAAATTACTGAACAAATTATCCGTCCTACTGGTCTACTAGATCCAGTAATAGATGTTCGTCCCGTTAGCGACCAAGTATTTGATATTACTAAAGAAGCTGAAAAAATTATAGAAAAAGGTGAACGTGTTTTAATCACGACTCTTACTAAAAAAATGGCTGAATCTTTAACAGCATATTTAAAAGAGAATGGTCTAAAAGTTGAGTATCTTCACTCTGATATTAAAACATTAGAGCGTACAGAGATTATTCGAAACTTGCGACTTGGAAAATTTGATATTCTTGTAGGGATTAACCTACTACGTGAAGGTTTAGATATTCCAGAAGTTTCACTAGTGGCTATTTTAGATGCGGATAAGGAAGGTTTCTTACGTGGGGACAAAGCCTTACTACAAACTATTGGCCGTGCAGCACGTAATGCGAATGGTCGTGTAATTATGTATGCGGATAATATGACTAGAAGTATGAAAAAAGCTATCGATGAGACAAATCGTCGTCGTGAAATACAAATGGCATACAATGAGGAACATGGCATAACACCTCAAACAATTATTAAAGATATTCGTGATAGTATTAGTGCTAAAAAAGAAGTAATTGAGGATGAAACATTAGAATTAGAAGAAGTATCTAATATTACTGATGATAATATCGAAGAACATTTAGCAGAACTAGAACAAGAAATGTTCTCAGCGGCTGAAAAATTCGAATTTGAACGTGCTGCTAAACTTCGTGATACTATAGCTGAATTAAAAGAAAAATATACATTATAAAAAGGGCTGACCTATTGGTCAACCCTTAATTTTTTTCTCTTATTTCTCTCGCTTTTCTTACTACGTAATAATTTTTCATTGTATTTTAATAATAAATCAATATATTTGTTTTGCTTCTTCTTTATTTTCTTTTTAGCACTTCATTACAAAGATAGAAGTAATAATTAAATACTTTTTGAACACTCTACTATATTATCATTTAATTCTTCTTTAAAGTTATCAGCCGGTTCTTTTTAAAAACTAAAACTTTATATATATTATCTAATTTATTATTATACATTTGAACAGCTTCTTGATTTTTTTACTAACTGTTTTTCACAAGTTGTTTTTTTAATTCTTCTAAATCAAAAATCTTTTTCAGTAAAAAAATATTTAACATAAATCTAGTATAGTGATACCATATTTCAGTTCCTCTTAAGGCTCCTCTAATATATCCCGATTTAGTAAGTTTTACTTTTTGATAAATATTCTTCACTCTTATCAAAGTTACCATAGATAAGCTCAACTAGTGCCATATAGTTATAATATGTACTATTTCTAGTTAATTTTTTTATTTTTTTATGTTGTTCATGCATAAAATCCATAAAATCAGCTAATTCTAAATCATTTAATAACCTTAGTGCAATTAAATTCTCAATTTTTTTGTCTTTTCGTACTAAAATAAACAACTAGTATTAAGCAAACTATTACGAATATAATAAAAGCTACCGTATCACTATACCCTAGCGTCATTTGAGTGAAACCCGCTGCAAAAAAAGAAACACAATATATACAAGGATAAAAATTATATACTAGACTAGTTTTTTTCTTTTTATGCAAGGTTTTAAAAATCATTTTTTTCATCTAATTTTTTTCATTCAAATTTTACTTCCTCCTACTTATATCAATTTTTTTGTACATATTCTATTATAAATTTAATATTACAAAAAAATACAATATTAATATGCATTAAATTAATAAATTAACTTTTTAAATTAGTTATAAAAACTACTCTACTTTATAATTTTTGTGGTATAATTATAGGACAAATTGCTGAATTTAATATTCAGTGTGTACGTAGGCAATAGTTTATATTTAAATATTTCTATTAACTATAACAATAACATTTAAACATAACAAAAAAATTTTTTTATTAGGAGATTTTTTTATGACAAAAACAAAAACATAGGAATCGTTTATGGTGGTAAGAGTGCTGAGCATTCTATCTCATTATTAACTGCAAAATCAATTATTAACGCAATCGATAAAGAAAAATACAATGTTTTTCCTATCTTTATCTCATTAGAAGGAAATTGGGCTAAAGGTGAACAAATTAAATCTGAAATCAAAGATCAAAACGAACTAAGATTTACTAACTTTAATAGTGATATTAGTAGCTTATTATTCGAAGATGGTCGTAAATTTGATTTAGTATTCCCTGTTCTTCACGGTCCTAATGGTGAAGATGGTACTATCCAAGGTTTCTTAGAAATTATGGATATTGCTTATGTAGGAAACAACGTACTATCTAGTGCCGCTGGTATGGATAAAGTAGTTATGAAGCAATTATTTGCGGCATACGACCTACCTCAATTACCATATACACACTTTATTGAATATACTTGGAAAAAAAATAAAGAAGCGGTTATTAAAGAAGTTAATGATAATCTAAAATACCCTGTTTTCGTTAAACCTGCGAACCTTGGTTCTTCTGTAGGTATTAGTCGCTGTAACGATGAAGCGGAATTAGTTAAAGGTATTGAAGAAGCATTAAAATTCGATAAAAGAATCGTTATTGAGCAAGGTGCTGTAGGAGCAAAAGAAATAGAAGTAGCTGTGCTTGGATACAACGAAGTTAAAACTACAGATCCAGGTGAAATAGTTAATATTTCTACTACAGAATTCTATGACTATGAAACTAAATACACTGATGGTCAATCACGTATGGATATCCCTGCACCAATTGATCCAAATCTTTATCCAGAATTTAGAAAAATGGCTGCAACAGCATTCCGTGCAATTAGCGGATCTGGTTTAGTTCGTGCTGACTTCTTCTATACAAAAGAAGGAGAAATCTTTATCAACGAAGTTAACACAATGCCTGGATTCACTCCATTCTCTATGTTCCCATCACTATGGGCAAATATGAATGTAAGCTATCCTGAAGTAATCGAAGAACTATTCCGTTTAGCTATAGAACGTTACGAAGACCGTAAAAAACTTATTAACAGAAGAATAGGATTAACTATGAAATATTTAGTAAAAGATTTAGAACAAATACTTAATGCAAAAAAATAAATATAGTTGAAAACAAAGAAATCACTGGTATAGCAATCGATAGTAGAAAAAGTTAAAGAAGGAGATTTATTTATTCCTTCTTAGGGAGAAAAATGTTGATGGTCACAACTATATAGAGAGTGCTTTTTGAAAAAAAGGTGCTGCTGCATCACTTTCTTTAAAAAGAAGACTTTACTAGCGATAACAATATTATTTATGTAGAAGATAGCTATGTAGCTATCCAAGCCTTAGCTAAACACTATTTAGATAGTTTAAACGCTAAAAATCATCGCAATTACTGGTAGTAATGGTAAAAACTACTACTAAAGATATTATTACTAGTCTATTAGAAACAAAATTCAAAGTTCATAAAACACAAGGAAACTTTAATAATGAGCTTGGTGTACCTATAACTATTTTAGCTGCACCAGAAGATAGTGAAATATTAGTTTTAGAAATGGGAGCTGATGGTTTCGGTCAATTAGACTTCTTATCAAAAACTAGTAGAACCAGACTATACTGTAATCACTAATATCGGTGAAAGTCATATCGAATTTTTTTCGGTTCTCGTGAAGGTATTGCTAAAGCAAAATTTGAGATTACTAATGGTATGAAAAAAAGATGGATTCTTCGTTTATAACGGAGATGAAGTATTACTAAAAGATTTAGTAGATAAATCTAATATAGGAGCTACTTCATGTGGTGAAAATGATTATAATAATATAATTTTAGAAAACTACACTATTACTCGTAATCATATAGATTTCAAACTAAACCTTAGTGATGAAAAAAATTCACGACAAAAATTAAAAAGGAAAAACATAACCTATTTAATATAATGTTCGCTACAGCTATTGCTGAAAAAGCTAGGGTTTATCTATTGATGAAATCCGTAAAGCAATAGAAAAAAACATCAGAAATTACTCATATGCGCTTAGAAAGTATTCCTTATGGAAAAGACTCTCTAATTATTAATGATGCATATAACGCAAGCCCTACTTCTATGAAAGCTAGTGTTGATGTAGTTAGTGGCTTTGATGATTTTGATTATAAAACTCTAGTACTTGGTAGTATGTTCGAACTTGGTTCAAAAGAAGTACAGTACCACAGTGAAGTTGGAGAATATATCTCTAATAATTCAAAAGATATCGACTTAGTTATTTCTGTTGGTGACTTAGCTAAAAAAATATTACCGATAGCATAACTAACCCAGAAATAAAAAAACTACACTTCTCTTCTAATGAAGAAGTAAGCAACTACTTAAAAGAAAAATAAACATACTAATGAAGTAATTTTTATTTAAAAGCTAGTCGCTCAATGAAGTTAGAAAGTATTATTGAAGAGATAAACAAGTAAAAAGTAAAAAAACAAAAATAAAACACGCCCTTTAGATTATCTAGAAGGCGTGTTTTTATAAACTAATAACTCAAAAATATAAGAATTATATTTTCAGTTATTAGTTTATTTTCTTCTTTTGTAGAATCCAAAATTTACATATCTCTCAAACATAGTAGTATGAGATTAATATAATTGAGAGATTTTTTTAGAACTCAAAAATTTACATATCTCTCAAACGGTTGGGAGGTTCTAATTGGAGACACAGGTGTTTTGTAGAATTCAAAATTTACATATCTCTCAAACAAAAGCCAGAACTTAACATTGATGATATCGTTTTGTAGAATTCAAAATTTACATATCTCTCAAACAACAGCAAGGAATGAACTTCAACAACACAGTTTTGTAGAATTCAAAATTTACATATCTCTCAAACTGGACATGGGAAAAATGGAAGCTTTGCGAAGGTTTTGTAGAATTCAAAATTTACATATCTCTCAAACCAGTAACAGACAGTAATAACCCAATGACAGGTTTTGTAGAATTCAAAATTTACATATCTCTCAAACGAAGTAACAACGAGAATAGCTGTTAGGTTAGTTTTGTAGAATTCAAAAATTTACATATCTCTCAAACGCTAACATTTAACAGCACAGTAAATAAGAGTTTTGTAGAATTCAAAATTTACATATCTCTCAAACAGATGGCACTACACTCAACACGGGTGAATGTTTTGTAGAATTCAAAATTTACATATCTCTCAAACCTCATTAATCATCATCCCAACTATCAACAGTTTTGTAGAATTCAAAATTTACATATCTCTCAAACAGGGCGTTGAAGTACCTATTTTCCAACAAGGTTTTGTAGAATTCAAAAATTTACATATCTCTCAAACGAAGTAACAACGAGAATAGCTGTTAGGTTAGTTTTGTAGAATTCAAAATTTACATATCTCTCAAACACTAACATTTAACAGCACAGTAAATAAGAGTTTTTGTAGAATTCAAAATTTACATATCTCTCAAACGGGAAACTCAAGGAAAAAAATTGAAGATAACAGTTTTTGTAGAATTCAAAAATTTACATATCTCTCAAACAGGTGCTGTGTGGGTATGCAGTGCTTGAAAGTTTTGTAGAATTCAAAAATTTACATATCTCTCAAACTGGGAATCACTATTTGATAATGATGTGTTGTTTTGTAGAATTCAAAAATTTACATATCTCTCAAACTACATATTGATTATATATCACTATCGTTAGTTTTGTAGAATTCAAAAATTTACATATCTCTCAAACACCTATACTAACTACAGGTACAGTAATACCGTTTTTGTAGAATTCAAAATTTACATATCTCTCAAACCTCAAAATGAGATTTAAGAGTATAAATTCTGAATTTAGGTATAAAAAAATGGATCGACACCGATCCGAGCCCTAAGGCAATGTAGATAAAAATCTTTATTTGAACTTGAATGTAAATTTTGAATCTACCTATATTATACAAGTATTTTTTTATAAAAAAATCAATACTAAATTTCACAATTATCTTGGTCGAATATATATACTTTTTCGTTATAACAATCACTTTTCTTTATATTTTGATATTCGCTTTCAATATTTATAATATTTATTTTTATTTAAACATACTTCTTTATATTTTTTTCTACTTCTTCAACTGAGAATACTCTATAAAGCCCTACTATAAATATAACTTTGATATTACATAATTCTACTAACACTTTTAAAAAAACTTTATTAGTTTTTTTCTAAATAATTACTCTCTTCATATTGTATTTTTAAAGTCACCTAATTTTTAAAAAGTGAATTTGTTTCAATTTCATCATTATATTCTAAATCTAGGTTATTATTAAATACTAAGGTTTCGAAATATTCCCTTATATATGATACTATCTTATTGTATTCTGCAATATCATCAGTTACAATTTTTAATAGTTCTCCATGTACTTTAGTTATAATTTTTCTTGTTATTAATATCAATATTAAATAAATCACTTATGAAATAACTGTTTTTTTATCAAAAGATACTTCTTTATTATTATTTGATAAAATAAAGTTACCTTCATATCCTTTGTGTTGTCTAATTAATTCTAGTATATTTTTCTCTATAGTACTTTTGATTTTCAAAAAAACTATTGTATGTATTAAATTATCTTCCAATACTATTTGTCTTTGCCAATCATTATTTATAATCTTCATATTTCTATAAACCTTTCATCTGAATCAACATACTCTGTTTGACTCTCCCCTACCAGAAATTCCATTTTTTTGAAAAATTGTTTCTCTGTTATTTGCAATACTTGTACTATTCCTTCTTCTGGACAAAGTTTTCTAATACTCTTGACTATTAAATCTGCACTCCCTTGATTCATAGCTAGTTTTACATAAACAGATTCTTGCATCATAATAAATCCATTTTTTTATTAATGATTTTCTAAATTTTCTATAGTTTCTTCTTTGATTAGAGGTTTCTGTAGGTAAATCAAACATAACTAATACTCTCATAAATCTATAACTCATACTTATACATTTTTTTATATTCTAAATCTTCTTCTTTTTAACCCTGTAAACAAACTACGGCAATATTTTTTTATTGCATTGGCGACTGTTTGTTGCTTATCATCAATAGTTACAGTCTTATTTAGAATATTTATTAAGATATTTTTTTATGTTCTTTTGAAAAATTCAGATTGTTCTAGGTTATATACTTCTTCATCTACTAATATTCTGAAAGGTTCCATAAAAATCACTAGCAAGATTGAATTTATTAAATGGATTTTTTTATGACAAAGACCAAGTTGTGTGAAGTATCCACAAGATACTATCTCCCTATTAAATGCAGATAATATTATTGAGTAACCATAGTCTAATGCAGCATTAACAAAATACTCTTTATTTCTACTAAAATCTAAACCAAACAATGCATTAAAGTATACTTTTGCAGCATGACCTTCTCTATTACTATTATCATTCCATTCTATTTCATTTAAATATTGTTCTAACAATTTATATTCATCTTTATTTAGTTTCTTTAACAGCAACATTTGATTATATTTTTTTTCATATACTATTCTAGTCCAAACTCGTTGCTTACATTCTTCAGTCCAATCTAATTGATACTTATACTTTAAACTAGTATCATGACTTCCATAATATGGTAATAACTCTGAACTTGGTGTTCTCTTTTCATCACAGAATACTACTTTAATTTTATTTTTTTACCAATTCATTAGAAGTACAGCGGTAAGAGATACCGCTGTACTTTCTACTATAACCATATATATTTCACTTAAACTAATTTTTTTCTCGTTTCTGCTTCTTTTTCTTACAGTCATAAAAATTCAGACTGTAATCTAATTTAGCCCTTTCCCTAACTATTACTGTTCTCCATGTCATTTCCTTTATCCCCTATTATTGTTATTTCTTTTTCATAGAAACCTGTTACTGATTGTTCAATTATTGAAAACTGATTTAAATTACTTATATTAAAATGCTGTTTACCTCGCGTAGCTGTCAAGTTAACTAATTTTAAATCATAAACTGTTTTTCTTATCAGTTAACAAGTTTAACATTTCAAGTAGTACTTTTAACTTGTTCTTCTTCAGTTAAATTCTTAAATATGTCTTTTGTATTTTCATTATTTAGCTCTTTGTATTTATTAGGTTTTTTTATTAATTAATTCTCTTGTTTCCATTTTTAACAAAAACTTCTGTATAAGCTACAATTTGTGTCTTTTTGTTATGTTTTCCCATAGTTTCCCATCTTTATTTTCTTTTTTTTCCAGTTATGATATTTAGATATTTCTTTTTACATATTTTTTTCAATTTTATTACTAAAAAAATTACTTGAATTGCACTATCAAAAAAACAAAGTAATCACTTGTTTTCCCTCCTACAAAATATGAATATCGATCAATTTTTACTAAATTACCTATACATAATTTTTTTATATTTTATTTTTAAATTTTTTTAATCTTTTTCGTCCTTATTTACTATTACTTGTTCTTTTTGCATACTCTAATAGTGTATTATCATCCGTTATATTTTTGAGAAATATGTACTGGGATAGGTATTATTCTAGTTATTCTTTCTTCGCCTTTTTACTTTCTAAAAATATATTCAAATATAGAATAGTAAGCTATCTTAATCTTAGTAAAACCACCATATTTTTGTTACATCTTTCATTATACTATCAGAAGTTTTTTTATTGGATAATATGCACCTTCCTTAGCTTTTTGTTTTCTTATATATAGTTGCATAGTATAATGCACCTTTTTGTTCAGATGTTCTTCTAGTTACTAAGATATTGTTATTATTCATAACTTTATCTACTTGATGAACAGTTTTATCCATTTCCCAAGCTATTGTATTAGAGTTTCTAACATCAGTATAGAACATATTATTTAATGAATATTTTCTACCATCTTTTTTTATCTTTAATGAAGTTATACGCATTTCTAGTAAATCTAACATCAAATACATTACCTACAACTATATTTAAATAGGCATCTTTTTGCATGGTGATAATCATTGATTTCACGTACTTTTTATTAATTGCTCAGTATTTTTTTGATTTTCTATTACCATCTTTTATTTTTCCAAAGTTTTGTCTAAATCCAGAGACATTCTCTGCTTTAGAATAACAAATTGCAGTTTCGGGATTTAGTTCAGCTAGTACACTAGCTACAGCTTTTACTGATTGTGATGTCTCTACTAATTGTCTAGCAATAAATCCACTTAATTCTTCATCAGAGAATTCTTCAGTTCTTACTAATCTATTATATTTTTTTCTTCAGTAATTAATTTTTTTCTCTTTTAAAAAAATTTCCAGAATCTCTTATTTTCTTTAGTTTGGATATCTTGACCTAATGGATATTTATCTGTTTTTTTCTGCGTTACTTACTTTTTTTAACTAACACAGTATTAGTAAAGCTATCGTCTTTAACTTTACTTTGAGGGTAAATATGATCTATATCGTATTTATTATTATCAAATAACTCATTAATATCAATACTTTCACCACTATACATACAACGTCCTAATTGAGTATAGTATAGATATAGTTTTTTTAGCTTTTTAGTTTTTGATGGTTCTACTGCACTTAGTCTATCTTTTTTTAATTGAAAAAAATCGATTGTACTATTTATTTCTTTTTTTCTAGTTCTTGTATTTCTTTATCTTTAATATTTTTTTATAAACTGCTTCTAATTGTTTTTTTCTAGAATCCGTTGGCTTTTTTTATCAGCAGTACTACTTCTAGTTGTTTCGACAAATATTTTTAGCTGGAGCACATCCTATTATTTTCTTCAATTCTTCAACTATTCTAATTGTTTGCCATATCGAACGTTTTACCGCAGGACTTACGTATAAATCTTCTAGTATATCTGGAGTAATTTCAGTAACTTCTTTTTGTAAAGTTTTATTAAAAATTTTCTATTTGACTAATATAATCAAATCTATCCGCAAGAAGCTCCATAAATAGAATATTATTATTACGCATAGCATTAATAATATTTAAGCATTCCCCAGTTTCTTCATTAAATAGTTTTTTTCACTTACTATTTCTGTTAGTAATTTTCTACTAAATCTTCCCCAATCTTTTATAGCTTAATCTAGACATTTTAGCTGTTTCTTCTTTTGTATATTTATCTCCATATACCGCTTCTATTTTAGATTTTATTAGTTTTCTAGATTCACCATATAAAGTAATCCATAGAATAATATTTTCTACATGTTCAGTATTGAATTTATCGCCTAAAAATCCTTTTTAAAGTCTCTATATGATTTAAGATCATTTTTTTACTGTTATATCTATACCAGTTATTTCACCTTTACCATTTATAAACCCTTCAGCTTTTTAAAAAGTTCTTTAATACTTTTTTTAGTAACTTTTTTTCCCTTGTTCTTTAAATAACTTCTCTATTATTGTATTACGTGCCTTAATACTGATTCTATTACCATCATATCTAAGTGCATTAAGTTCATTTAATAATGCAAATTCTGAGTATAGTAATGAGTGTTTAGGTAAAACTTCTTCCCCTTTTTAGATATGTACATTTATTAGTTAAGTTAGTAATAAATTTTTTTCTGCACTTGCACTTTCATCAATTACCTTAGAATAATTCCAAGGTGTTACTGGTGTGTTTTTCCTCACCTTTATTTCGTACAGACCAAGCATATCCACCTTCATTAGCTTTTTTTATGTGAATTTAGTGGTCCTACGTAATATGGTATTCTAAATTCAAGTAATTGAATAATTTTTTTCTTTTTACTGTATAACCACTTTCGTCTTTTTTTCTTTTTAAAAAAGCGATAGTATTTCTCTGCATTGTCTAGTATTTTAATTAGTTCTTCTCTATGAATTTGATACGGTACTACTGAATTATCTTTTGTACGTTGTAATGGTAGGAAAGTTTCTAATTCTAAATCTATAAAAATTTTATTTTTTTCATCACTATCTTCTAGTTTAGCCAGCTCTTTAACCAAAAAAACTTCTTAAAGTCCTCATAAGAACAACCTTTCCCTTCTTTACTATCCTTAATATAATTTACATAGTTAGTACCTTTTATCTTTGTCTTCTTTGAAGATTATTCTATAAAAGCTCATCTCTTTTTTTCTTCAGAAAGCTTAGAATCATTTTTTTACTAATGCTTTCAATTTCATAAGGTCATCTTTATGTTTTTTTCAAACAATTCTACTTTTTGATTCAGATAAAGTTTTACCTTCTTTTTTTACATCTGAAAGAATAATGCTATCATATACTAATTTTTGCTAAGTCTAGTAATTCAATGTAATTTGATAGAATTTGTTCATAATCATGACGTACTTCTTCATACACTTTTTTTTCTTTGAAAGATATTGATTTTACACTAGCATCTAGCTCCTTATATTCTTCAATAGCAAATATTTTATCTAAAGAACTTTTACCACCTAGTATAACCCTAAATACTTCAAGTAATTGTTTTTCTTTTTGGAAATAGTTTTTTTTAAAGCCATTTACTTTTTTTCAGTTAAATTCTTTTTCTCTATTGCTATATTTTTTTATATTTTCTACAATTTCATCATTAACCTCTATATCATGATGCAGTATGTCTAATTCTAATAATTCTTTTTATTAGATTATTTATATTACCGTCCTTAAAACTTTGACCTTGTAATAAGAAATGTCCTCTATTTTTTTAATATATGATGAATAGCTAAAAACACCTTTCTAATATCCGGTTCTTTTTTTCTGTCATTAAACTAGATCTTAAATGATAAATAGTTGGATATTCTTTGTAGTAATCTTTATCAGTATAATCTTTTTCATTAAAAAAATAGTAAAAGGTAGTTTATGTGTTTTATCCTCATAATGATATTTACTCTCTTTAAGTTTTTAAAAAAAGAAATCAGGATCTACTTTTTGCTATTTCTTCACTAAATAGTTCTTCTAATAAGTTAAGTCTCCATTTTCTTCTTGCTAGTCTTCTTCTATTAGAACGATATGTTCTTCTTTCTTGGGCTGTAGTAGCTTCTTCAAATAGTCTTACTCCCCATAATCTTTTTATTTTTTTCTAATAATCTTATATTCTGTATCTGTTGTAGCCCAACCAACACTTGCAGTCCCAATATCTAATCCTAGATACCAAACTTTGTTTTTCCATATATTTTTCTCCTTAATTTAATAATATTTTTTTGCAAACGTTTTATACTTTTTATATTGTATCATATTTATTATTATATTTATAGATATTTTTTTATTATTTTTTTATTTAATTTGAATTTTTTTCTTAATGAATATTTGAGCTTGTTAATTTAAAAATAGCAAACATTATATTTAATGATTTATTATAAATCTAACTACTTATACAATACAAAAAAGGCTTCACATATGTGAAACCTCTTTAATCTTCTAATCTTTGTTTACTTTCAGTTCTTTTGCTTCTTTACTTTCTTCAGGCACCTCTATTTTTTTATCTCTTTGTTAGGGTCTTCTAAAGTACCTCTAGTTGTTGCTTTCACTGAAGAAGAATCAGTTGCAGTAACTATCTCATAGAATAATTTATCTAACTTTTTTTATTTTTTTTGTGTTATAAACATATTCTACAGTATATTCAAATTCAGAAAATTTTACTTCCTTAAGAAACTTCTTAAGATGCTCTTTTATAACTAAATTCTTAAATTCTTCAGTTTTCTTTAATTTAAAAAGTTACTTTATCTCCATCTTTTTGATATATCCCAGTTATCTTTATTATCTAATAAATTTAAAATATCATCTCGCATATTCATTGATTGATCCTTAAAGTTATATGCATGTCTGTTATCTGTAGGGCCTTTCCTTTTTAGACCAAAAAAATCATTCATTTTAGAATAATTAACACCGTCTTTTAGATAAGATTCATATTTCTTTTCTCCATAAATATTGCTTGTATATTTACCTTTCAATGCGAATTCTAATGGTTCAAACTTTTCATCACCACTTAAATCAAATCCTAAAAGTATTATTTGTAGCTAATTTATCATCTTTTTAAAAAAATGTACCATGGTTACTTTTACCTGATTTTTAATTCTTTAGTTTCTTTCTTTACTTCTTGTAGCATACTTTCCGTACTTTGCTTACTACATCCACTTAAAACTATAGATAAACCCTAACATAATAGCTAAAATTTGCTTTTTTTCATAACATAATTACCTTCTTTCAATTTAAATAATTACTGTATTTATTTCAGTCCTCACCTATATTATACTGTTTTTTTAAGCTTTCTTTTCTAGTGCTTTTTTTAGCTTCTTCAGGAACTTCAATCTTAACTTCTTTATTAATTTCCTCTAAAGAACCTTTATATAGTGTTTTTGATGTAGCACCCTCGGTTTTTTTGAATTTACCTCATATACTAATTTCTCTATATCATTAGTTTTTTTGTATTAAATACATATTCTATCGTATAATCAAACTCAGAAAATTTAAGGTTCTTCTCACTTTTTAAAGCGCTCCTCTTTAACTTTATTTTTTTCAGCTCATCTGTTTTTCTTTAACTTGAATGTTACCTTATCTCCATCTTTTTGTTACATCCCAGTTATTTTTTTATTATCTAATAAATTTAATATCCCATCTTTATTATTTAATGATTCTGTTTTGAAATTTAATACATGTTTATTATCAGTTGAAACTTTTTGACTTCTGCCAAACACCTTTTTGAACCAACCTCAGTCTTAGTATAGTAAACTCCATCTTTTACATAATCTTCTATTTCAAGATTTTTGGTTGGAGTTAAAAATTTCCCCTTTATCGCAATCTCTAATGGATCAAATTTTTCATCACCGCTTCTTTCATAACCTGCTCCTTTTTTTCTGGCTCTGAATTATCACTATAAATAGACAACATTAAATATGCTTTTACCAGATTTAATTTCTTTAGTATCTTTCTTTACTTCTTGTAACATACTTTCAATATTTTCTAAACTTTGCTTACTGTCTGTACTTTCTGTATTTTGTGCACTCTGCTTGCTACAACCACCTAAAATAACCGTTAAACCTACCATTACAGCTAAAATTTGTTTTCTCATAAAATTTGACCTACTTTCTATTTTAACAAATACTATATTTTTCTCAGTTTTCACTAAAATAAATAGCTCTTAAATTCATCAGCATTTTTTTACTTTCCTCAGGAAGTTCAACCTTAACTTCTTTATTAATTTCTTCTAAAGAACCTTTAGCTATTCTTTTTATAATCTATTCCTTCAGACTTAAAAGTTAACTCATAAGCTAGTTTTTTTCAACATCTTTAGTTTTATTATTAAAAACATATTCTATATTATAGTCAAACTCAGTGAATTTCACTTTAACTTTAATTATATCCTGTTGTGTTTCCTTAACCTTAGTCTTCAATTCATCAGTTTTTCTTTAACTTAAATGTTACTTTATCTCCATCTTTAATTACATCCCAGTTATTTTTTTATTATCTAATAAATTTAAAAATTCCATCATGCATATTTAATGAATCTGTTTTGAAGCTTAATGCATAATCATTAACAGTTGGGTCTTTCTTCTTTAACCAAGAACCATCAGTTTTTACTGTAGTACACCCCATCTTTAAAAATATTCTTCTATCTCAAAAATTCTCATCCGACTTTTTATATTTCCCTTCCTTACAAACTCTAATGGATCAAACTTCTCATCACCGCTCATTTCATAAACAGTATTACCTAATGAATTATTATTTTTCATAGATTCTTGATAACACCTTTGTTGACTTACCAGACTTGATTTCTTTAGTGTCCTTCTTTACTTCTTGCAACATACTTTCTGTACTCTGTGTGCTACATCCACTTAATAATACAGATAAACCTACCATAACAGCCAAAATTTGTTTTTTTCATAAATTATATACCTACTTTCTTTATTTTTAGTAAAGAAGTTTTTAGGTTATATCTTTATTTAATTTCTTCAATCATAATAATATTCTAATTTCTTAATATTTAAATTAACAATATTAAAAATCTAAAATTTAAATAAAATTATAATAATAACAATAACAATATATATAATATTATTTTAATCAAATACTATTTTTTTAAAAAGATACATAGTCTAAAAAAACTATTCTCACTAAAAAATATATTTTTAATATATTGTAACATATTTTTCAGTAATTAGCAAATCCGTATATTTATTTATAATTTAATAAAAATTTATTTAAATAAGCATTCAAGTTCAATATAAAGCGAATCTTCTTTTTTTATAAATTTCTCTTTTTTTAAAAAAATACTTTTTCTTATATAAATATATATAAAAGGTTCCTAGTTTAAAAACTAAGAACCTATTTATATGGCTTTTTAAATTATTTATTAGTTATA
>BNJV01000363.1_pt1 | contig 75057 bp, 78 predicted proteins | sample 8540591 | NCBI WGS metagenome assembly BNJV01 (sample SAMD00202457, study PRJDB9452) | human saliva metagenome | host: Homo sapiens | reverse complement strand
CAGTTACGTATTGAAGTTTTCATTCCTCGAGCTACGCCGTAGGTCATCTCCACCCTACTGCAGCCGCATTGGCATCATTGGTCACGCGTACAGGAATATCAAGAGACCTCTCAAACAGTGACGGTAATCGGAACAATATCTTCCAGGCAAATTGGCGCATGCTCGATGCAGCCTGAGAAATTTCCAATAGGCGCACCAACACCCATTCCCTTTATGTTTTCCTCGCCCCTGCGAGACTCAAAAGTAGGTTGAGCGCCTCAACGCAGCATTTACATAATCGTGGACGTCAGTGGGTAGCCTTCGTCTTAATCAGTAGCTGTGCTTTGATGGTTCCTCTTGGGTCCACAACGCCAAATACGGAGTTGGTTCCGCCTATGTTCAAACCAACTCGCTATACGGTTGTGTCGTTTTCCTCGCCATAGCTGTTGAAGTTTAAATGTGTAAGTCTCATGATGAAGGCAAAATAGTCATTTTCGCAAATAGTTCCAGCACAACTTTTATTCTTTTCTTATTTCTACCTTTCGATATTCGCCACTCAGCTCAATTGAATGCTTGCTGTTAGCGCGTCACCTCCTCATTAGAGACGGATGACAGAAATATCGTCGCAGTCTGAACGTGAAGAATGACTGCGATACTGGTGAAACAAGGCCGATCCCTTATTTTATTCTTCTTCAGCATGCGATGAGTTTGTAGCCTCTAAGCCGTGAATGTTGCTGATGATTTCACCATTTCTCATCTTCTTCAGATGCTTGCGGAGTTCTCAGTGATGTAAACATCCATTGAGCGTGCATTGAAATAATTGTCGTCAATCCGCAGTTAGCTTCGCCCCGCTGTAGCTCGCGCTGAAGAATTTTCGCTGGCGTGCGTGTAAAGCAGCCGTGAGTAGCTCGCTTTCCCTTTCGCTGTCAGTTTACGCTGCTCATCACCACGTGAAAGAAGTTGCTTCGTGTCGTCAAGGAAAGTACCAATCTTGTGAGTGGTCTTCTCGCGATTGCGCTTTGCCTTTTACGCCGCGGCGCAGGATTGCTTTGATGCGGAGCGTAAGTTCTTCCATAGAGAAGGGCTTTGTCAGATAATCGTCAGCTCCCATTTTTGAAGCTCTCTGCATCTTCTTTCTTATATCTTAGCCGTTAAGAAGATGATAGGATTTCTTCGTTGCTTTCACGTATTTCTTTCCCTAGTGTGAAGCCATCTTTTCTTTGGCATCATAACACTCAAGGACGCAAATATCAAACTTACCGCTGATGAATGCTTTTATAGCCGGCATCTCCATCCGGACATAATTCGGTTTCATACCCCTTGCTTGTAGATATTCGCGAAGGAGCATTCCTAAGTTCTCATCGTCTTCACAAAGTAAGATTCTTAACTTTTCATCCATAACCTTATTGTTTTATGATGGGTAATGTAATTATAAATTTCTGTGCTCACACCAAGCTCGCTATCGGCTTGAATGGTTCCTTTATGGTGCCCAACGACATTTTTAACATAGGCTAATCCTAAACCGAAGCCTTTGACGTCGTGGCGATTACCCTGTAGGGCTCTATAAAATCGTACAAAGATCTTTTAAATCATCATGCTTTAATACCGATTCCGTTGTCTTGTATGCTGATAATGATTTTCTCTCCTTGGTTTCTTGAGGTGATAATCAAATGAAGTGTCAGCTCTGGTGATCTGTACTTTTTACAGACGTTGTCCAAGAGGTTGAAAACGACACTGTAAGGTGCATTATGTCACCATAGATCGTCTGTTTGCTTTTGCTGCAAGGTCGGTCGTGAGGTTCCTCCCGAGCTTTCTACTTTCAGTCGGAATGTGTTCACAACATCGTTGATCATTTTATGTGATCTATCTCTTTCCGCTTAAAAAGTACTTTCCCTTTTTATCAAAACAATGACATCTGTAAGACTTTCTCCACTTGAAAGCGTAAGCGCCTTTGTCTCATCATTGATCACGCGGGTCAGGCTGATTAAGCATCGCCCTCGCTTTTTATTCACACTTGGATCTTGCAACATTTGTGCAGCTAACGATATTGATGAGATGGGTGTCTTAAATCTATCGTCATATTATTGACGAAATCATTCTTCATCTCTGATAGACGCTTTTGGCGGAATATCGTAGATCGTAAAGATGAATGATGGAATAAGAGGAGGAAGGTGAATACCGTAGCTGGCCAAATGAACTTCACTCTCGAGAAAAGATAGCTGTAGTTCTGGGAAATGAATGTATAGGATGCCTACCTTTGCTCTTGGATCATTGGGAAATAGTACTGTGTTCTAGGTATCTCCGTTTGTATCTGCAACAAAGTCTGGGCATTTATATATTGTGTCTCCGTCTGAGTTGGTAACATAGAAATGGTAGGTTAGGTTAATGCCATTGTTGTTAGCTCTCTTTTTAAGTCAGTATCCAATGAGGATATTCTTTTCGGATAACGGATGAGCACTCGTATATAAAGGATCTCGTTGATGACTTCTTTCTAAGACTCCTTCGCGGTGCAGAAGGACATTGGTTACGTTCTTTCTTAATTTTTCTGCATCAAGATCTTCTTTTGTTCGCTTTAGTCGCGCCTCACGAAGGTGTAAGGAGGGAATTCTTTTTCTAAATTGCTATAGCGGAAAGCTGTGTCTGCTCTTTAGTAATGTTAGTTGTCTTATCTGTTTTTGTGATGGAATCTTTTAATAACTGATAAGTCTCCTTCAACTCTAAATCTCGCGCAGCTTGATATAGACTTCGAGAAACATTCTCATCGAATTGCTGCTTGCGCATTTGGAAAACTTGCTGAAAATAGCGCGATTGCAAATATAGAAGCACCATAAAGGCACTCCCCATTATCACAGCAACAATCCAAATTGTAGATTTTTCATATTGGCAAAGATACTGGCAATGTACTTTTTAGCCTATCTGTAAATCCGTTCAAATGTGAAATAATTTGATTTATTTAACTATGCGTATTATTTTACGTGCTTATTAGATAACTATGGTTGGACGCTCTGTATATGCTATAAAAATAATGTAATCTTGGGATAGTTAGATTAGAGCAGGTGCAAAAGCGACTCGTATCACCTTTGCACCTCTTTTGTTCTAAGCATTGAAATAATTCCTGAAAGCCTTGAAGATCTTTTTCTTTTGACTGATGGATTGCTTTTAAGATTTTTCGCTATCCTTCATTGCTTCAAAATGATTCCTTTTCCGCTTTTGAAAGTGTCTCTGGAATATAGATGCTTATGTTAACTACAATGTCTCCGACGCTATAACCATAACCTCTTACTGCAGGCAGGCCTTTACCTCGGAGTCGAAGTGTTGTTCCTGGCTGGGTACCTGGAGTTATTTTGATTCGAGCCTTGCCATCTATGGTTGGTATTTCAACAGCATCCCCTAAAGTTGCTTGTGGAATGGTTAGTAGCAAATTGTAGATGAGGTCTTGTCCATCACGAATCAAATCCTCATTGCTTTCTTCGGAAATAATAACTTGAATGTTGCCGGGGATGCCATTATGGCGTCCGGCATTTCCTTCCCTCAACACCCGACAATCATGCCATCTGCAACGCCTGCAGGGATGTTTACTTCGATAATCTCTTCGCCGCTGACGACACCTTCTCCATGGCAATGAGGGCAAGCATCCTTTATAATATGCCCCTCTCCGTGGCAGCGAGGGCAAACCTCCTGCGATTGCATCATACCAAACATTGTACGATGCGTCCGTAAAACAGCACCTGCACCATTACACTCCCTGTACAGGTTTCTGGTTGTGAACCTTTGGCGGAACCACTTCCATTACACTCCTTACACGTAATGTCTTTTCTTGACCTTAAATTTCTTGGTCGTTCCTTTAGCGATTTCTTGTAAAGTTAATTTTACTTTTTAGCCGCAAGTCACTTCCTTGAAATTTACGCGTTTGTGATTGCTGATGAAAACCACCACGAAACCACCAAATCCCATATCGCCGAAAATATCTCCAAAGTGAGAAAAGATATCGTTAAGGTCCATTCCGGCTCCACTAAATCCACCAAATCCGCCTTCAACGCCGGCTTTTTCCAAATTGGTCATAGCGTGAGCGTTTCTCTGGATCTCGCAAGACGTCATATGCTTCTGCTGCTTGGCGAAACTTCTCTTCGGCCTCTTTATCTCCGGGGTTACGATCGGGGTGGTATTTTTATTGCAACTTCTTATATGCTGATTTTTATTTCTCCTGCTGAAGCTGTCTTTTTCAACTCCAAGTATTTTATGAAGTCTGTCTCTGTAGCCATATTTATAGAAAGAAGCGTGAAGCCGAGACATATTATAATGCAATATGTTCGGCTTACTATGTATCGTTATTGTCCTACTACAACTTTTTGCGTGGCGAATTACTTTATCATTCAGTTTGTATCCTGTTTGCACACAATCAATGATCTTTCCTTTTTGTGCATCATCCTCAACTGGGGACAAGGGCTATACCTCAAAATAATCTGTGTCAAGGCTGGCCTTCTGCTTCTATTACAGACAAGCCTTGCTCGCCCAAAACTTTATAAAGCTTTTTGACGATTAAATCTACGCCTTCTTTCAGCGTGTTGTAGTCTTGATTCTTTTTCAATATACTTTCATTGCGCGTGCTAAAAGATCATCTAAGATGGGCAATAACGCAGTCATTACTTTTTCGCCTCCATTTTAGTATCAATTCAGCCTTTCTTTTGAGTGTCCTTTTTCTATGGTTATCAAATTCCGCCAATTGTCGCAGATGATTGTCCTTTAGATGTTGGATTTCCTCTTGAGCTTTTTGCAATTGCTCTTCTACGCTTACCTCTTCTTGAGCGTTCTTCTTCTGCTGTATCCTCTGCGCTTCTGCTTGAGGAGCTTTCTTAAATGCTGTCGTCTATTGCGTGAGTCGCGTCCTCGAGGGCGTTGTATCCATATGTGCTAATGCTTTTGTCGGGTATTTAGCAAAAGTATATGCCAACCAGTCCTTTTGGGTTGTTATAGCTTATTCTCCGTACATCTTTTGGCGAAGTTCCTTTATATGTTCATCGTGGATGTAGTCTCTCGTAGCTCGTCAACTTATCGATTGCTCCGTTCGGAGTTAATTCTATGACGCGATTGGCTACGGTTTCGATAAACTCGTGGTCGTGGCTTGAGAACAAGACATTGCCTTTGAACCCTTTCAGGTTGTTGTTAAATGCTTGAATGCTCTCCATATCCAAATGGTTAGTCGGAGTGTCTAAGATCAAGCAGTTAGCATTTTTCAATTGCATTCGCGCAATCTATGCATCGCATCTTTTCTCCTCCGGACAAGACGTTGACTTCTTCATGATGTCCTCGTCTTTGAAAAGCATTCGACCTAAAAAGGCTTTGAAGTAGACTTCATTTCCTGTACCAAATTGGCTCAACCAATCGATCATGTTTCAAGTCGCAGTCGAAGAACTGACGTGTTGTCCAAAGAGCAAGTAAGCCGTTGCTGATCGTAACGCCCCCATTTAAATTCGCCTGCAGCTGCCTCCTGATTGCCATTGATGATCTCAAACAAGGCCGTCGTAGCTCTTGGATTAGACTGATGAAAAACGATTTTATCGTTTTTCTCTACCGTAAAAGTTGATGTTGTCAAACAATACTTCATCATCTTTCGTTGCAGCCTTCGAGTCCTTCTACCTCTAAAATCTGGTTGCCGCTGGCTCGCGCTCCATTTGGAATATGATACCAGGGTATTTGCGCGTAGATGGTTTGATTTCGTCCACATTCAATTTTTCCAACATCTTTCACGGCTAGTCGTCTGGCGGCTTTTTCGCAACATTAGCAGAGAAACGGCGAATAAATTCTTCCAATTCTTCTTCTTTTCTTCTGCTTTCTGCTTTTGATTCTGTGCTTGACGCAAAGCCAACTGGCTTGATTCGTACCAGAAGGAGTAGTTGCTCGGCAAACATCGTCACCTTCCGAAGTCAATATCTATCGTATGCGTACAAACTTCGATCGAGGAAGTGACGTTTAGCTTACCACCAATACCGTATGCTCAAAGTTGCCCAAATATTCCTCAACCATTCTACCGTTTCAAGGTCTAAGTCGTTCGTAGGCTCATCGAGCAGCAAGTTATCCAGCTCTCCAAACAACGCTTGAGCAAGCATTACGCGCACCTTCTCCTTATTGGAAAGTTCGCCCATTAGCTTTTGATGTAGAAACAGTTTTGATACAGAGGGCCCTCTAACAGTTCTGCAGCGTCGTTTTCTGCCGTATAGCCGCCCATCTCAGAAAATTTATCCTCCAGTTCGGCTACTTTAATGCCGTCTTCATCGCTAAAATCTCGCTTTTAGCATGAGAGCATCGCGCTGCTGCATAATATCCCACATCACAGTATGTCCCATTAAGACTGTATTTAGCACCGTGTGCTCATCAAATTGAAGTGGTCCTGAGATAATACGGAAGAGATCGCTCACCGGCGCCCAGTTCGATGTTGCCTTTTGGTGGTTCTAGCTCCGGATATCGCTTTAAGAGCGGTAGATTTTCCCGCGCCGTTTGCGCCAGATAACGCCAAATATTTCCGTTGGTAAACTTCATATTCACGTCTTTTAGTAGTAAGACGCGCTTGCCAAACTGAGACGGCAAGATTTGTCAATGATCATATCGCTTTTTAATTTTTAGGCGCGAGAGTTAGTGATAAGAGTCGAGACGACAAAGTAACAAAGCTGCTTATCTATATGAATGTCAGTTTAGAAGAGATTTGCAATGCGTGGTTGGGCACGAAAAAGAATAGATTGTGTGGCCTTAAATACTGTTTTTCTGTTCTTTTGAAATAGGAAGACCAATCTTAGTATTGACTCCGCACGCTCTGGAGTGTCGTTGAGGGGCATCGTTTTCGGTCCTTGTTTAGCGCTGGTGTGCGGCCGTCCTTGTCTTAGCTTCACGCAACGAGGGGAGGGGAGCCAATGCGAAAAAGTGAGACAATGACATAATACGGATGCATAAAATTTGGAGTAAAATGCTTGGTGTAGTGCTACGAGGGGAAGCTTGCGCGATTTTTCTTCGTGAGGGTACATTTGTACGCTCGCGAAAATGCATGTGCGCTCGTGATGAAAATACGTACCATCGTGAGCGTACAAGTTCTGCGTGAGCCTTTGTTGGATCGAATAGTATGTTATAAGTTCTCTTTCAAATATAGATGGAGTCTTTTCGATTAGTCTGATTCTGATGCTCTGATTTGCAGCAGTCTGTATGAGTGGTTGTGGGTCTGAAAAAGAATAGATATTTTTATAATTAATATTGTTGATTATCAATGAACTATTTCGCTTCGTTAGATCTTGACTGTAATATGGTTGACCCAAGTGTTTTAGCTTTTAAATGGAGAATTGTCAGAATATAAACAGACTGATGATAGTCTGCCCTCGTACTATAATTGGCTTTTTCTTTGACCATAGCTCAGTTATTTTTAGGTTTGATGCAATTATAAAAGGCTTCTTTTGAGGAGTTTATAAGCGTTAATTGATTTATTTTGTGTACCTTTGCACCATTAAAAGCTGTAAGATGAGGAAAAGTATGCATCTTAAATGTTTCTGAGTCTTGATGAAGCAATAGTAGAACAAAACCATAGAAGATTTACTTCTACCGCAATATGAGATCTGAAAAAGATATTATTTATCACACAAGAGATTACACCCTACGTTCAGCAATCTAACATGTCCAAATTGGGGCAAGAGTTGCCCCGACATGCGCAGGAGTCAGGTCATAGTACGCACATTTATGCCGCGTTGGGGTACGATTAACGAACGTAGAAATCAGTTGCACGAAGTCATACGTCTATCGGGAATGAACATCATTATTGATGATACCGATCATACACTTATCGATTAAAGTAGCTTCCATTCTTTCAAGCGAGAATGCAAGCTTACTTTATAGATAATGACGATTATTTCCATAAACGGAAGCTGAGAGCTGATGAAGATGGAATGAATATAGCGATAATGCCGAACGAGCTATCTTTTATGCAGGGAGCGTTTTGGAAAACCGTCAAAAAGCTGAGATGGAAACCTGATGTGATCCATTGCCATGGTTTGGATTTCCTCCATTGCACCTTTCTTCATCAAGACTGCATATAAAGAAGAGCCGGCCTTTGCGGATGCAAAAAGTTGTCTTTTTCAGCCAGTAGCGATGAACTATAGACGCCTCCGGCTGAGAATTTTGTAAAGAATGTCTTCAATTTGAGAGCTACCCTAAAGCAACGATCGACCATCTTGATTTGATTTATCTTCTCCGAACGCGCTCAGTATACTGGCGCTTAACCATTCGGACGGGTTTATACAAGCCGAAGGCGTTTCTCCGGGAATTGATGGCTTATGCTCAAAAGTTAGCCTACCTACGCTCAACAATGCTGGGGTTGAGGACACAGGCAAGGCTTATGCTCGATTTCTTTGAGCGACTTTACGAATAAGCGCTCGATTGATGAGCATACAGAATAAAAGGAAGGAAGCGTTTGCATCTCCTTCCTTTATTTGTACTGGCTGCAAAAAGCTGGCTATCAGCAATCAGAATAGAGTAATCTGCGATGCCAACGCGTATTACAAGCTGTCATCAAAAGTAGAAAAAGGGGTATATTCCTTTGTCTTTCTTTAGTAGTTATCGTATTTTTGCCAAGAATAAATGAATTTGAATAAAGAAGATGAAGCATATTTTCTCGCTAACAGCTCTCTTTTTATTGCTACTGACTGCGTCAGCGATGATACCGTTACGATCGGGCCCGGGTGTAATGCCCGGCGGCGATAATATAGAAACTTCGCAAGCCTCTTATGCGGTTACTTCAAAGACAATCAAGGTCGATTCAGTCTTAGCCAACACAAATACTTGCTTAGTTGGGTTGCATAATTGACCCTGAAAACGCAGGCGAAAACTACTCTCTGACTTTTTGGCTCAATATCATATCCGAGAACAATTGACGTTTCCGAAGCTGGAGCAGATCACTAAAGATGCCGGTGGCCCGAAAGCTGACTCTTGTAAGTTGGTGCTCGCCTTTGATAGCTTTACGGTGATTCTCTTACGGTGATGAAAACTGAAAGTGCAGGAGTTGAGCAAAACGAATACATTGGATGAAAGCAAAAACTACTATACCAATTTAAATCCTCAGGCTTTTCTGAGTTCATCCGGAGGATTACAGAAGACGATTACTTATACTGTTAAAGACCTATTGGTGAAACCAGGCACAAAAAGAAGTCGTGCAGATAAACATAGGCTTGCCGCAGGATTATGGCTCACTATTTTAAAACAGTATTATGCCCATCCGAATACTTCAAAGATTCCTATTCTTTTATACATAATGTGTGCCCGGATTCTATTTCCAATCGGTCGGAGGTGTAGGTTCAATGATCAATGTGCGTATTTCAGCACTTGAAGTATACTTCTCATATAAAGCAAAACGACAGCCGGTAAAGATACGATAATGTCCGAATGCAACGTATGGCTGCCACGGAAGAAGTAATACAGAGCACGCACGTAGATAATAGTATTCCGGCAGCAATGCTGAATGCTAGCAATCCTTACTCTTATGTAAAATCGCATGCGGCCTCTTTACCGAGGTAACATGCTACCTGTGAGTGGGGTTGTTGCCGCGTTCGTTATAAGGATATCATCAACACGGCTTCACTATCTTTCTCTCGTTATAACAATACATCGACGCCTGGGTATAAATTAGTCCCTGCCACCCACATTATTGGTGCAGGCGTGAAATCCGAGATAGTCTCTTTTCTTTGAGGAAGGTAGGTATTGACAAATGCAGAAAACTCTTGGCTGCAATTACATCATTACCAGCCGTAAATACGTATTCCTTTACTAACATCAGCCAATTGATTTACTGGCACAGAAGCTTGAACGCGATAGCGCAGGCGTTACCGAGTCGGATACAGAAGTGCAGCGACGGCGAGAATATCAAACTTGGGAGGCTGCGCATCCCGTTGGAATAAGGTAATGCTTATACCGGTAGCCACGGAATGCAGTCCTGACCCAAGGAAATCAAAATACAGGCGAAAGCAGTTAACGCTGTGCGTGTAAGAAACGGAGTGGGACTGACTAGCGTTAAACTGAACGTGAGGTAATAATAATTTCGGTGACGAGATGTCCGGTCGTTTACAGTCACTTCTCCAATTAATACAAACCTATACATGAGCAGCGCCTCAAAAGTACGACCCTGTCAGATCCATTCTTTTGTACTGAGAGCAATGTTGTTTGCTGCCGGAAAGGCACGAGAGCTACGTCCAATCACTAATAAAATACCTAAAAGCTTTTGGTACCGGTAGCCGGAAACCATTGTTGGCAATAATTCATAGAGCGGCCAAGAAATGCTGGTGTTCAAGGAGATCGTAGTAAATGTGCACCATGTGGAGAACAAGATTCTGGACCGCTAGCCGAAAAATGATTTTATGCGTAGACATAAGCGGCGTGTCAGATGAACGCGCGGATCTTTTAGATCGCAGTGATTAAAAGCATGCCACTCTTATTCTCATCTTCAATGGAGCCTATTTTACTTCATAACGCAGACTGTTTGGGCAATGCACGAGTCTGGCGTCATTTTATACTAAATCAGGTGAAGAGGCTGCTACATTACTCGTAAGTTCGAGAAAAACAAGTCGCTACCTGTTCTTTGATGAAAAATAACCGTTTGCGTGCTTGGCAGAACGTGAAGACTGGAGAGAGTGCGTTCTCCTTTATACTGGACATCGATCACCAAATCCTTTGCGGCCTTATGCACTTTTCAGGCATTCACCGCTTCTCTCCTCTTTTGTTCCCCTTTTATGGAGAGTCGCTGAACGCTTTCTCCCTTATCGATTTCTATTTTGCAGGTTCCGCGATATGTAGATCTCTATAAATGTGAGAGTGAGTCAGACTTAAAGTTGCTGGATGTTGGTGAAAATAGATACGTTGCAGCGTTGATGAGTTCTGTTTGCACTTGTAAAAAGTGTTACTTCAATGCATTATTCTGTTCTTTCCTATAGTATGTGGAGTCACGACGGGTTGAAAACAATGCTGTCTACAATGCTGAATAGTCCGCCAACAGGCTAGACTATTGAGGCTAGAATACTCGCAATAATGCACGGCACTAATATGCCGGATACCTCTACCGATATCCGCAAGAAGTCAGATAAAGTACTCGTGCTGTAAGCTCGCTGATTGTGAGTCCCCAAATCATAAAAGAGATGCAAGCCGGGACCATAATGCAAAATCTATCCCCTGCACAAGGGAACAGTAAGAAAACAGATGCACAGCGATTGGCGCTTTACTCCATTGCACAAGAAAGTGCCAGCAAGATCCCAACGCGAGAAAGAGGCAAAATAACAAGATTACGAGGCCGTAATGCTTATGCATTCCGTCACTGAAACTTTCATCTACAAACTCTTCCGGAGAAGTAAACGTGTGCGAACCCCCAAGCCGATAGATACAAACAAAGAAACTCAGACCAGACAGGATAAGCCAATCTCTTGCACGTGGGTGACTTCAAAAGGTCGTCGTTGTGCCATAAGGAGTGACAATAATAATAATGCAATACTTGCAGGTATACCTTTTAGCAAGACACGACCGAGTCACAACCAGAAATATGTGCGTTTTTCTCTCTTGTTTGCACTCTTCTCTGTGGAGTACGAACGCAGAGCGCACATACCGAGCAAACATACAGCCAAGGCGATAGAAAAGATTGCGTAAACGAAGCTCCGCCTTCATACGGAAAAAGGCCAATCACGGTCCGATGCAATATAGCAAAGTTGTTGGCTGGTCCATATGTAACCTAAGCCTTCTCCGCGCCGTGTGCAGATGGCACAATATCTACGAGCAAAGTATTTCCACCAACAGTCAACGGCCCCAAAGGATAATCCATAGAATATGCATGTAGTAACATAAATATGCTTAGTGTGCGCTGAGGGATGTAAGCGCAAAATAAAGCTGTAAATACAACATAAGACCGAGGTACAGTAGGCGCCGAGCAATGTGGTATCTAATAAAATAACCTGAGAATGGGCGAATATGCGCAAATTGCCTACTAGCATAGCAACTCAGAATTGTCCCTGATTAGACCTTTTGGCACGTGAAAAGCGAACATCGACGCAGGTAAAAGGGGAGAATAGGAAGAATCAACCATCTAAAATATAATAGGAAATTGGCTGCCATAATGCAGCAGTATGCACTGTAGTAAAAGCCGATAATGTGCTGACATACGGTGTGCAGCCACTCGTTGCGTGCTTGAGTGCCTTTATCTTTTGCAGTTGGCGGCTGTAAATTCTTCTAAGAACTTCACATTGTTCTCAGAGAAAGCCGCCATCGTGCCCGCGATAAAAGCAAATTGGCGGTAACGCCCGCGCTCAAACCAAAAGCATAGCCTTTATAGCGCGTACCGTCTATGCCGCAGTACTACCAAAACGCTGGGATCAACTTCTCCGCAACCGAGATTTCTACTCCAGCCAGTCTTTTACAAAGACTACAGCCATCACCACCGCAGATAAAAACAGCTGTGTCCATTTCTGCACGTTGGGTTTTCTGTAAAGGAAAATGAAGCACGATGGTCTAATCTCCGTGTTTCAGGGGCCACGCAAACAATTCCTGTAGACAAAAGTCAGCATTACCTGCTTTAAGCCTGCAAAACTGCGTTCTCATCTATGTAAAGGCCTTCCAATTGGTGGAGAAGCAGTGTGCACGCGAAGAAATGGCCTCATTGCGATAAACACGCCCTGGACAAATCGCGGATTGGGGGCTTTGTGTCTGCATAATGCGACTTCCTTGCACCGAGCTTGCGTGCGTGCGCAGTATATCAGGTTGTCGCCCAAGTAAACGTATCTTGCATATCGCGGGAGCCGGGTGATCATCTGCCAAAGTTCATGAGAGAGAAATACGTGCCAGTCGTCGTCTTCTACTTCAGGTCTCATCTGCCATTGTAAAGCCCATCCTTGAGCAAAATATCAACCACAGCTGCTTTGTACAGCGGTGATAGGATGCCCTGAGGCCTTCCTAAAGGCGCAGGGTAGGGCGCACGCCATAAATCCAAATCATCCTGTTCGTCTTCTTGTGCAGCTGACTCTGGCGCAGCGTGTAGCTTATCTTGTAGATTACGCATGGCAGTTCGATTTCGCTTCATTTCCGACTTCTCCCGCTTTTGCTCACCGGAGAGCATTACGGAGACTCACTCCTTAAATCATTTAAGCAACCTCTTACTCAAAATATTTTATGCGCAGGGCTTTACGCGTCTTTCCTAAATGCGTGCAAGTCTTCAATCTGCGCAAAAAGTGCTTGTATCTTCTCTAACATATTCTTTACACTGCTGTTTGATGAGTGCAAAAGTTAGTTCAAATCAGACTGAATCAAAAGGAAGGATCAATATTCCATAATGTTCAGTGCTAGTTGTTGGTAGTTTATCCCGGTTTGGGCGAGTGTTACGTATTGATTTGCGCGCTTATTTCACGCACTATTGTCAGCTGTTTTCATAATAAAAGCAGTACCTTTGTCGCGTCGTTAAATTTGTCCTTGTATTGCAACCTGTAATTGATACGGACAACTATGATTGCTTTCACCTTTCTTTGCTTTCCGCAGACTTTGGCCATGCTCGGCCGATGATATCGCTATGTCCAATCGAGAGCGAGGCTGAGATTGGTATCATTTAGACGTAATGGATGGCGTCTTTGTACCCAACATTTCTTTTGGCTTCCCCGTGATGGAGGCGATGGCCAAGTTGGCTACTGAAAGTCCTTTAGATGTGCATTTGATGATCCCACAGTACACAGCCTGAAAGTTTGTTACGCATAGTGGCAGACCTAAAGTCCCAAAATTATGAACGTACGGCTACATAGGCTTGCACGCCATGCATCGTACCGTACAGCAGATAAAAAGCCGCAGGTATGATGGCTGGCGTAATGCATAACCCGCATACGCCGTTTCTACTCTTTTGGAAGATATTATCAGGAGATCTCGACTCGTGATGCTGATGATGCGTCAACCCAGGCTTTAAGCGGACAGAAAGTTTATTGGACATGCATCGTAGAGAAGACACGCCGTTTGAAGCAACTTATTAGCCAGCTGAGCGCTCTCTACCTTTGATTGAGGTGATGGCGAGTGTAAATCGCACGACGGGCAAACCAAGCTCGCTGAAGCTGGTTACAGACGTCTTGCCCGTCGCAGGAAGTGCCATCTTCAAAGCGCAAGATCCGGAGGAAGAACACGCCTAACGAAGCATCTTCTAACCAAGACTTATGTATATGCGTGATTTGCTTTCACTTTTAGATGACGCTCGTTTGGCCAAAGCTCGTTACATTGTTGCGTCAAGCCAACAACGTTGTTCTCTATGCGCATAGAAGTCCGGATGGCGATGCCACGGGGGCTTGTCTCGCCTGGGCCAACTATTTAAGAGGATCGCACAAGCCAGCGTTTCTGTCGTCCTCCAGTCCTTTCCTGACTTACGCCAATTTGGCTGCCTAACAACGAAAAATCACTCTTCTATGACCACAAGCGTGAACAGGCTAATCAGTTGGTAAAGGAGGCAGTATTTGATTTGTTGCTTAGACTTTAGCCAAGCACTTCGTCGGATTCTCTGACTTAGGCCGGGCCGTAGAGAAGTCGAAAAGCCGCGTTGCTGGTAATTGAGTCATCATCTTTTGCAGATGAAGCTGGAGCAGCAAACGTCAAAGATTTGCCCGCGGAGCAACTCTCTGCTTTCTCGGAATTGTCCTCCACGTGCGAGATTGTCTTTCGTTTAGTGTGTCAGCTCGAGGTTACGATTGATATGACTAAGTCTACTGCAGCATCGTATCTGCTACGGGAATGATGACCGACACAGCTTTCACCTACAATTCATCGCGGCGAGGTCTAACACAAGTTATCAGTCTTTGCTGGGGCGCGGTATCGATAAAGACAAGATTTATCGTAATGTGATACAGCAATTACTCTTGTAGATCGGTGCGTTTGGAGGGCTGCATATCTCGGTATGAGTAAACGCAGTCTGCGCAAACAATCGGCAAGCGTCTCATCTCTTACTTTGACACGCGAGGAGATGCAACGCTTCCATTTTAAGCGAGGAAGGTGATGCGGAGGGCGAACGTGAATATGCTCTACAAGTCAAAGGTATGCGCCTGAGTATCTTCTTGCGTATGAAGATACGGAACGCGATGTTATTCGCGTCCAGTTTGCGGTCTCATGATGATTTTCCTTGCAATAAAATGGCGCAGACCTTTTAATGGCGCGGCGGTCATCTGGATGCAAGTGGAGGTGAATTGGCCTGCTCTTTTAGCAGATGCGATTGAGCGGAAGAGGCTACGCCAGAGGCCCTTTTCTGATCCTGCTGAAACGACTGAACGTCCAAGCTGTTTGCGTAGAAAGTAAATAGAATCAATCATTTATCGCTCTGCTAATCCCGATGTATCGTTTTATTTTGGATCAGCTTTGATACGCTCAGGCCAAACTGTTGACTGCCTGGGCAAACGATAGTTTGCTAAGGGATAACAGTTGCTTGGCGCAACAAATGAACGGGATGCGATAGTTTGGGTAAGTATGTTTAAAGGGTTTAGGACGAGTTCAAAGCGTGCTTTTTCTGCCCAATTGACTTTGAGGGAGTAGAAAGTATGGAGATAACTCTGCTGTTTCGTTCTTATTAACTGTCGCAAATATTGTGTGCCATGACAGCAATGAACGGCTAGAACGCTTGCTTTGCTGACAAAAGGGATACGACCGACAAAGCATTTAAGAATTTTAATTTTCAGGACTCTTCAAGAAAAGGGAATGCTTTGTCACTGTATCCTACGGCTTGGAGGCTGAGTTGAAGACTGCTCAGATAAGTCGACGATTTATCGTACTTTGTCGGTTTTGCCTTCAGCACACGTTGATTCATAGCATTGACGATGGTGAGGGTATAACGAAATATGGTGCTTGCGCTGATGGTTGTACTTGTAATGCTGCTAGACTGTTCCGGCTTTTCTGACCTACCATTTACATTTACCTGCGAGCACTGCCATCGAACGTGTTGCGCTCGAGGAATGCCCGTGCCAAAGGTTAAGCGTCCTGAGGAGTTCAGATTCATTCGGCCAATTATATGCTGCAGTAGGACTTCTGTCCTGCGTGTGAGATACAAGCGACTACTGTGAGAAGATCAAATAAAAGTCCATTGCTTCGGCGCTTTGGCTTGGAGGTGCTCTGCAATGGGATACTAATGGATTAATGATGGCTTCAGGAGGTTTGACTGTTGCTCGTCTGAAGTAACCTTTGTATGATTCCACCAGTTGTTTCACTCACAGGTGACGTGTGTTAAGAGCGCTTATTGAGATAATTCGTTGCCTAAATTTTCCTATTTTCAAGTCGAGCAACAGGCAATGCTATGGCCTTCCAAGTATTCTGTTTCTTTACTCTTTAGACGAATTAAAGGCTTTACTCAGGGACACAATAATAGCGCACACCAGTGATAGCTTTTAGGGCTTATCAGCGTTATCTTTAGGACTCAGTCGTCTCTTTTCTTTCCTGCCTCTCGATAGTGAGGTAAACAGGTTCCCCTGCTAGATCATTGCATCTACTAAAGCCAAAGGCTTAGGTGCCGACAGATTATCTTATTTTCAAAAAGAGAGTGATCAAAAGTAATTTTTAGAACAAACGTACGGTATCTCAGTGCAGTCCGAGCCGCAAAAGTTTCAACAATCCCTTTCCTGGCGATCTAGATTGGCTTGAGCATCAGCTTCAGTTGCTCCCCATCTGGGCATATAGTCCGCTTGTCCTTTTGAGAGTTGAGGATCAAGCTTTCTCGAATATCAAAGATTTTCGTTTGCTGTCCAATTCCGCCATTTTCCTTGCTTCTGCCAACAAATCTCTTGCGTTTTATATTTTAGTCGGATCTTTCCAGGCAGCTATCGTCTTACTTGCCCTTTCGGTTGCCGGAATTTGGTTAAAGACTGCGCGTCTGCATTGATTGCCAGAAGTCTCGCCATCGCGCGCCAGCAACAAGCGGCGCAGAAGTTTTGTTCGCCAGTTGGTCATGGAGCACGCTCCATGGTCCGCTATACCTGCAGTGCAGCTTAAAGATTAACGCGCTGCATTTTTCCATGCATCCTCCTTCAGAGTGCCAACCTGAACCCATTTTGAGGCACGTGCGGCGAGAGGAGCAAACCTGCCTTGCGTATTGCGGTGTCGTTCGTGTAGCGTTGTTATAACAAGCAAAACTCAGTTTTGGGAGGAGATCACGTACGCCTTCTTCCGTAACGCCCGTTCACTGTAATCTTTTACGTCGCTTCAGCCGTAAAATGCAGGGTACGAGGAGTAAAAAGTAGGAAAATGAAAGTCTTTTTCATTTGTGAATGGACTTGAGGCTGCTTGAAAGCAAGTAGGAGATATGTAATAATGTCGCAGCTATAAGACACTCTCTCTCTAAATCCAGCTTGGGCAGTCGCTGCTGTCTAAGCCATGTAGATAAACACCCAATAGGGCTTTGCTTCTCATGGGACTATATTGCTGTGCAAGAAGACTCGTGATGATACGAGAGAGACAGCACATGCCGTGCCGCTGTAGCCATACCACTATTGCCCGTAGGATTGAAGAGAGTCCATTAGGTGTGCATATTGCTGTATAATGTCGCTAACAACGCACGAATTATATTTAGGCGTTGAGCTACTGTTTGGGCGTCAACCAGCCATGTAAATACATCCATGCTCCCATTCTGTAATCGTCTCAAACTCTATGGGGTGAGGAGTTAGGATTGTTTGCAGGGAGTGTAGTTCTTGCAAACTTTCAATCTTTATGCTCGCCAAGAATGTGAGAGAGCATCAGCATCTACCACTAAGTGCGTGTCATCCAGTGCTGTTCCAGAGACTGGCTACGCTGTGTCTGGATTCTTTCCCTAATCCGACGAAGCAGACTGCGTTGTAGAGGCATTACTAGGGGATCGCTTGGTTATGAATATGGTCTCCGCTGAAGTCGTGGCTAAGGATGACTTCCGGATCGCTGTTTCGCAAGATGTCGTTGGTTCTGTAATTGCGTGTGTAGAGTCAACTTGCCTCAATCCAGAACGTGCAAAGCTTTGCCTGACAGCAAGTACTGCTGCTCCAGCCATTCCGTGAGTGGCCTGCAATCACAACGCTTGTGACCAAAGCTTTCCTTCTTCATGACCAAGAAAGCATTACATGACTTGATCATTGCTGCAACTTGCTCCTGCTTCTACGATTTCAAAATCGGAGTATAATTCTTTGCTTTTCTCTTCTGACAAAATCAATATCTACCACTTCTAGCTTACCAATATATCTTGATTGTCAGCTAAAAAAGTTGGGAAAGCTTTGGGGAGTGGAACGTCACCGTTCGCGTCGCGCGGATAATGTTCAGTCTATCGTTATCAGAGTTATCATTGCAGAATAAGCCGGATGGCATATCTATCGCAACAACTTCTACTGTTGCAGTGTTGATAAACTGTACTAAGGCTGCAAAACCACCACTCAAAGGTTTGTTGAGGCCGATCCCAAATAGCCATCAATAATAATATCGTCTTTATTTAATTGAGGAGGCTCAAATTTTGATGTTACTGTAGAAGTTGATATCAGCTAGTGCATCAAGGCGTTTGCTTGTTGGTTTCGCAGTCAACACTAAGATGATCGTTGGGGAGTTAAAGAGATAGACTTCTACTTTATAGTTTTCGAGAGCTAGAGACGATGCAGTAGCCAATGCATCTCCACCATTGTTTCCCGCCTGCGAAGACAATATAATCCGGCGAGAGCTGTCGTAGTGTTTTTAAAATAGTTGCAGCTACTTTCTTTGCAGCCGCTCCATTAAATCTATCGCCCCAACAGGTTCGTTCTCAATTGTGTAGTTTTCAACTCCTTTTATTTGTCGCTGAGAAAAGACTTTTCATGCTTTCTTTATTTATATGTAATGTGTCACGTCAGGACTCTTGTTTATTTAAAACGACTCCAAAACGACGGCTTTGCTGGTTTTCTCTTCTTTTACTTGCTCTCTCAGATGTTGCTCATAAGAAATTCGCTTAGAATGATATCATAAATTGCCGTCCATTCAGGAGTCCACCAATATTTCTATCGTCATGAAAAGATCTGCTTTAATCTTTCTACTGTATTTGCGATTGCCTGAAGTAGAACTTGTGTATTCTTCCTCATCGCTCTCATCCCAGCAGCGATTTACTTTATAAAAAGTGAACGCCTTTAGCACTACACCAATCTATAGCTTCTTGCAAAGTTCTCCTTCTCTAACTGTCCAAGAGCCATGAGCATATGTCCGTCTTTGATTAAGCGTTTCTGCAAAGTTTCGAGCGTTAAAAGGATCTCTCTTCCAATTTCAGGATAGCGATGTTCTACTATGGTTCCATCAAAATCTATTGCAATTGTCATTTCTCAGAATCTTATTTTTGTGCTTTAAAAACTTAATTAATGATGATCTACCATCAATGATGAAAATACCCGGGCCGTTTAGTGGATGATTGTCTGATGCCATCGATAGAATATGAGGTTTTATTGCGACTACTGATAGGCCTGTTGTGGATGAATCTGTGTTATTATGTTGTATTTTTACGTCAATCGTTTTATAATCCTTATCAAGCAGAAGATAGGCTGGAACGGACTTAGATGGCTTCCGGTGCTGTGCATTTACAGTATTTCCATCATTGCTGAGCAAATAGGCTTGTTTAATGTCTTTGTCGTCGTAATTAACCTTGAACATACCCTCAGCTTCATTGGTTACGACAGAGGCCTTCATCATGGATTGTAAAAGTAAGTTTTCCTTTTCCCTCTTAAGATTACAGGCTGGTTTGCTTGAACCTTTTTGGCTTTGTCAAAAACCTAACCTAACTTCGATCCATTTTTGCGTAACTTTAATCTAGTTCTTGCACATCGAAAAATTCCGACCAATCATTAATAGTGAAGGAGTAAACACAGAGTTTCCCAATTGCCATCAATCATTTCGCGCTCATAAGTTATTGTGTGTCCGTCTAAGTTGAAAGGATAAGGAACATAAAGCGGCTCTTTTATCTTGCAAATAAACATCGGAAAGCAGCGAATTTTTCTGCAATTACAAAAGACCAAGTTTTTAGGCACGACGTCTTTTTCTTTCTTGCTCACGTAAATTGGTCTGTTTGCCTTTGAGGGTAGGCGCTAAAGGTCAAAGGTTGTGCTGGTAGGTAGCATTTCTAGGGTCCAAAAGCTCGCACATCCTTCCAATCTAATTCTGATAAGCGCCGCGCATCCAGCCCCCATATAAAGTTTTGATGCCATGTTCTAAGTCTTCTCTCATGGTATCTGCAACTGCTGCAAAATAAATAGGCGTATGAAGAGACTTCAGCTTCATAAGGGTCGACAACAGCCAACTGCCTCTGTTTTTGTCCCATACAAGGCAACGAGGTGTATCTTCACTTGTTGAAAATCAACCCATTCCAGTAATACCAAAGTTGCTTTTCCTTGGCTTAAATCGTGGCGTAGGTATGCAGACGAGAGAGATTGCAGATAAAAGGCATTTTTGAGATGCAGCCTAGATACTTCCACGTATCAGTAGCCATCTACTGCCATTCGTCCATCTGATAGCAAGTATCCACTTTGTGGTAGGCGACCATCAATCAATGTGTCGGCAATGAAGGCTATCCGGTCACTATCTGCAGGTAGTGCAGTTGTCCTTTTTCTTTTTCACCCAGCGTCAAATCGTGCACAAATGAGCAACGTATCGCTGTGGCAACTATTTGTAGTTACCGAAATATCCGCTGTTCTCACCTTGTATAGGGTTAAAGCCCAAATGGCGTGTACTATGTTTAGTCGTATTTGATAACTTTATTTTTCCCTCCTCCAATAGCGCCAGATCCCAAAAAGACTCGTTTTGTTTCTAAGTAGATGCCGGTTTGATCTTTGTTATTGTAGTTGAGGTATTTTTCCTCCTTAATTGACGTGATACACCATTGCTTCTTTTTCTTTTTCTTCAATCTGCCAGCAAATTTCAGGAGTTGGAGAAAACACCGTGTCGTTTTTCAATATATTCTGTTAAGATTGCTGATAGTTTCTCTTTGCCTACCTTGTAGGCTATAGATGAAAAGGAAATAGATCTTGTTATCCCTCATTTTACACCTATCAAATACCGCGCATCCGTAGGGAAGTTGGCCGAAGTCATTTACTCTTATGTATTTATCTCAGTGAGGCAGTTGCTGTTTATCTTGGGCCTTTATTTGCCCCAAGATAAACAGACTGCTTATAGAAAAGAATGAACAATCTGAATCTTAGATTCATTTTTGATTCGTCAATTAGTTTTAGTAGGTACTGACCATATTGATTTTTACGCATAGGTTCAGCTATGGCAGCTAAGCGATCCGCTGTGATCCAATTTTGTTCGAAGGCGATTCCTTCTAAGCAGGCAATTTTTAAAACCCGTTCGCTTCTCCATTACTTCAATGAAGGTAGATGCCTCGCTTTAAGCTTTCGTGAGTACCTGTATCAAGCCAAGCCAGAAAGCCTCGACCAAGCGTCATAACATTAAGTTCCTCATCTTTCAAGAAGCATTCGTTCACTATAGTGATTTCCAATTCTCCTCTTGCTGAAGCGCCCAATACTCTTGGCAACGTCGACAACTTTGTTGGGGTAGAAATAAAAGCCCTCACAACGGCATAGTTGGATTTCAGTTGCGCCGGTTTTTCCTCAATACTGATGCAGCGTCCCTGCGGGTCAAATTCTACTACGCCGTATCTTTCGGGGTCGTTTACTCGATAACCGAAGACCGTAGCACGCTTTTCCTCTTCCGCAATTTTGACGCTTTGTCGAAGCATCTCGCTAAAGCCGTTGCCTTGGAAGATATTATCGCCTAGAATAAGGCAGACGCTATCATTGCCAATAAACTCCTCGCCGATAATAAAGGGCCTCAGTGCCAATCCGTCGGTGAGGTTGTTCAGCATACTCAAAGTTTACGCCATAGTCGGATCCATCTCCCAATAACCTCTTAAAAGCCTGGGAGGTCTTGAGGGGTTGAAATAATTAGAATATCTCTGATTCCGGCTAACATAAGAACCGAGATGGGGTAGTAAACCATCGGTTTGTCGTAGATTGGAAGCATCTGTTTGCTTGTTCCTTTTTGTAGCTGGATAGAGACGCGTTCCGCTTCCACCGGCTAATACGATACCTTTTCTATAGTCTTAGTGCTTAAATTTATTTCTTTTGCGAAGTTAACGATTAAAGTTGGGATAAGAAACGAACAACGATCTGTTTTTATCCGAATGATAGGTTTACTAACTAATGGGTATGTTTGAAGTAAAGAGTATAGCTGCTACTATTTATAATGAAGAGTCTGGATGTTTTGCTCATATCGCATAGTGAACTCTTTTCTCTTATGAAGGATAAACGATACCAACGTATCCTTTATCTACTCGATGAGCTTCGTTTGGCCCCACCAAACAATGGTTTTGCTGGGGATCAAACATCGTTTGCCGCCGCCAAACGATAGTTTGCGGCAGCAAACGAAATGTCATAAAGTTAGACGTTGATCATCTGTCAAACGATTGTTGTGAGAAATAGAAGGTTGATCAGAGTTTTTGTTCAAATCGTGAAATAATAGTTAGTCTAAATATTTTTATTAAGTAATTGTTATATAAGAATTTATTTGTATTTATTCTTGTGAGATATATGGATAGAAAAATAGAAGATGAGATGGCCCAATTCTTGATCAAACGACTTGATTCTTTATAGATGGAGGAGATTATTATATATAATACTGCTCGAAAAACGCAAGTTTGTCGTTTCTCGAGCAGTAATTATTTTTCATATAGATCTACTAAAGGCTTTGAAAGAATAGTTATCGTAGACACCATTTGTCGTATGCGTAGACCATTTGCCAAATAATTTCTTCTGTCGTATTGTCCCTTATAGTGATATTTAAGAATACGTTCGCCATATGTCCATTATCGTGAAGCGTTATACGACTCAATCTCGCTTGGGTTATACCGCCGGTTTCTTCTTTTCTTGTTGTCTGCGTGTTGCTTTAGCATCCACTCCATCTCTTTACGGTAAGTGGCTGGTTTTCCTTCGCAAGAAGCCATAGCTTCTACGCAGCTTGATAATTGCCTTGGCGATATAGGGTTGTAAAGAGCCATCACCTCTTCCGTTGTTGGCGGAGGAGGCGTCGATCGGTTTTCGGAGAAGCTTTTTGCTGCAAGCAACACTGATAAGTAAAACAGATGTAACCAGTAGCAATCCGAGCCTTCGTCTTATTTTTGACGAATGAAAATGTTGATTGGCGTACCGGAGAAGTTCCATTTCTCTCTGATCTTATTTTCAAGAAAAACGCTTGTACGGGTCTTTTACGTATTGCGGCAAATTAGCATAGAAAACAAAAAGACGGAATTTGCGTATCCGGAAGTTGGCTGCAGGTATTTTATTTTGATGAATTTTTCCCTTGATAGAGGGTGGGGATAAGCTCGATCAGAGGAGTAGTTCCTCATTGAGCTTAGATGTGTTGATATGCATCTTTCTCTGAACGTAAACTTCTTTAGCCGTTTCCAATACTTTATAGATGCGCTGTTTTGTCAATGCAGAGACAGAACACAATAGGGAAATCATCGAATGGAGCCATACGGCTTTTGATCACTTCTATAAAATGTTTGATAGCATCTTGAGATTTATTCTCTGCTATATCCCATTTATTGATGGCTACGACAAGACTTTTTTGTTGTTCTTCTGAATGACTTTGAAGATATTCATATCCTGACTTTCAATGCCTCGTGTGGCATCGATGAGTAGGATGCAAACATCGGAGTGTTCAATAGCGCGAATAGAGCGCATAACGGAATAAAATTCTAAATCTTCATTGACTTTTTCCTTTCTTGCGAATGCCGGCTGTGTCGACTAAATAAAAGTCAAAAGCCAAATTTGTCATAACGTGTAAGGATCGAATCGCGCGTTGTGCCTGCTATGTCGGTCACAATGTTGCGTTCTTCACCAATAAAGGCGTTAACTAAGCTGCTTTTTCCGGCATTGGGGCGTCCTACGATAGCAAAGTGGGGGATGTTATTCTCTCTTCTTCCGTTTGATCCGTCCCGAGGCGCTCTATAATTGTATCGAGTAAGTCTCCGGTTCCGCTTCCCGTGATTGCTGAAAGGCAGTTTGGCTCACCTAATCCCAATTTATAGAATCTCAGACGCATTATATCGATCAATGTTATTCTCAATTTTGTTTGCGCACAAAATAACCGGGATGTTGAGCTTGACGGAGAATCATAGCGACGTCTTCATCCAAGTCCGTAATGCCTGTTTGATTATCTACGAGAAAAGAATCAGGTCAGCCTCTTCTGCAGCAACCAATACTTGTTTTCGTATTTCGCCTTCAAAAATATCGTCGGAGTTGACCACCCATCCACCGGTATCTACAATAGAGAAGATTTGTCCGCCCCATTCGCATTTGCCGTATTGTCTATCTCTGGTTGTGCCGGCCTCTTCGCTGACAATAGCTTGCCGCGTGCCGGTCAAGCGATTAAAAAGCGTCGACTTTCCGACATTCGGACGGCCTACTATTGCTACAAGTTTGTTTCATTTCTGTTCTTTTAAGAGTGTGGATGTTTAGTCCTTCAGTTTATATCCAAATCCTTCCAACGCGCGTTCGTTGTTGCGCCAGTCTTTGTTGACTTTACAAAGACTTCCAAATAAATGCTCTTGTTGAAGAAGCGCTCCAAGGCCTCGAGCTGCCGTTGACACTTTCTTCAAAGCTATACCTTTGTGCCCGATGATGATGCCCTTTTGGCTTTTCGCTCAACATAGATCACAGCATTGATATGAATCTTCTTTGCGTCTTCTTTTAAAGAGTTCGACGACAACTTCAACGGAATAAGGGATCTCTTTAGCGTAATAAAGCAGAATCTTTTTCTCGAATAATTTCTGTAACGAAGAAGCGTGCAGACTTATCTGTCCACTGATCTTTTTCAAAATAGGCCGGCCCTTCTGGTAAGAGTGCTTCAATGCGTTGCAAGACCGTATCTGTATTAAACTTTGCCTTGGCAGAAAGTGGGATAATTTCTGCTTTTGGTAAAGCGTTCTTGCCACTGCTTTATTAGTTGTTCTACTTCTTTTTGTGCGAAAAGGTCTATTTTGTTGATCAAAACTAAGACCGGGACGTTTGCTACTGCGACCTTTTCAAGAAATTCCTTTTATTCTTCTCTTGATCTTCAATAACGTCTGTTACATATAATCAGATGTCGGCATCAGTCAATGCAGATTCAGAGAATGTAAGCATAGCCTTTTGCATCTTATAATTGGGCTTTTAAAACGCCCGGCGTATCAGAAAATATGATTTGCGCATCAGGGTTTATTGACGATACCTAAAGATCCGGTGGCGCGTTGTTTGCGCCTTTAAAGGTCGCAATAGAAATGCGTTCACCCACAAATAAGTTCATCAGTGTAGACTTCCCGACGTTCGGATTACCTACTATATTTTACGAAACCTGATTTCACAATAGTCGCTATTTTCTATAAAGTAGTTCAACAGAGAGCAAAGGAGTGAAGACGCTACATTAAGCAGGGTCGTATGCCCATTTTAGATAGGCTGATCCGTATGTGAGATCCTGCTCCGAAAGCCGTTAGAAGCAAGTTGTCGCCCTGTGTAGCTGCTTTTCAAAATCCCATAATACCAAAGGGATTGTTGCGCTTAGTGTTGCCATAACGCTGGATGTTTATCAAAACTTTTTCCATCGGCACTTCTAAGCGATTTGCTACAACCTCAATAATGCGGATATTTGCTTGGTGAGGTATGACATAATCAAGATTTTCATTAGTCAGATTATTACGTTCTAGCTAATTTTGCGCTAACCTCACTCATATCAGTTACCGCATATTTGAACACGGTTCGACCTTCTTGAGTGCAAATAATGCATACGATGCTCTAAAGAGTGGTAAGATGGAGGACATACTGATCCGCCGCCTTTCAGACAGAGGAAAGGAAGGCCTTTCCGTCAGTTCTTAATAGAGAATCTTTCCAGCCTAAGTCTTCTTCTGTTGGCTCAGCCAACACTGCAGCAGCACCATCCCGAAGAGTGCACGTAGCGCGATCCGTATGAGTCAACAACGCCGGATAGCTTTTTCTGCAGCACAAACAATAACCTTCTTATAGCGTCTGCTTTGTATCATACAGCAGCTTGGTCCATCGTGAAGAGAAAACCGCAGCAAGCCGCCTGTGTGTCGATGGCGTACGCATTGGTCATCCTAACTTTCCTACCAGCACTAGAAGCTGTTGAGGGAAATGAAGTCTGGCGTAATTGGCTATAAGCAGCGCGTCAACTTCTTTAGGATCTGTTCCCGTTTTTCAAGAAGTTGTCTTCACAGCCTTGCGGGCCATATAGCTCGTTCCAAGTCCTTCTTCATTTTAAGATACGTCTCTCTTTGATTCCGACACGCGCCATAATCCACTCGTCGCTTGTGTCTACCAGCTTAGAAAGTTCGTCATTATTTAATATGTATTCGGGTACATACCCTCCTACGCCTGTTATTGCTGCATTAATCATAAAGAAGTTTAATGAATAACAAAAGCGGAGATACAATTTACAAGCTACAGAGTCGTATTTGATCCGTATCTTGTAAAGTTGCACCTCCCGAGATAAGAGAGATTATTCCGTTACGGTCTCGCTTTTCGACGGCAAGCTTGCCCACGATAATGTCCTGCAGTGGGGCGCTACCGTGTGATAAATGTGCCAACCTCCGCAGTTCGGGCAGATTGCCATTGTCGGAGCAACTGCCTTGTCGTGTGTTCTGCGCTTAGAGTTCTCGTTTTGGATTGTCTTCTTTTAGGATGTGCCATTGTTAATTGTATTTTTAGTTGTTATTCTTCATTTTTCTATTTGGAATCTTCTAAGCATATCTTTTATTACACAGCCCTTGTGGATGTTTGCGTTCAATAGGGAGTGAAGTTTCGATCAGCTCATAAATATCCCAAGATAGAGTCGTAAATCCTTTCTGATGGTGAGATGCTCTTTATGTCAAAGGTCTTCATTTTCCTCTCCGTAACTTATAAAGCAATTATCTCTGATCGCTACCGGGAGACGCACAGCATCTAAACAACGATCACAAAAGCACTTCGACTTCTCCTACCATGATCAAATTTTAATTGGAATGTATCTTCAGTAAATTGCTTTATAGAGACACTTTACGCGAATAGAGCCTCCTGATATTTCTTCTTGTTCAAGTTGTTGAAAATGATCGTCTAGCTTAAAAACAAAAGACTCGTTGGCTATAGTTCTCTTTTTAAATCAATCTGGAGATTTTTCTAAAATTAGCCATAGCGGGTGCAAAGTTAGTGCAATTCAGATGAAAGGCAAAAGAAAGCATCGTATATTTACACAAAATAGCACTGCCCCTACGCATAGTTAATCGAAAAGGAGCATATGTACTCCAAGCTTGTACACGGTGGGCTTAATGTTTGCTACTAAGATAGCCTAATAAGCACGAAATAACAAAGACGGACTCTCTCAATATCGTCCGGCATCTTGGAGTTTCCACCTGATACCTGAGGAATAGCTGTTAAATAGTGAAGAACAATTGAGAAAGGCGGAAAAATACCGCGAATTTTGTTGGCTTTCTCACCCACCATCTTATTACTTTTTGCAGTATAATTTTTAACCTCTGATTATGCTAGAAATTTCACATCGCGCGGAAGAGATGCCGCAATCGCCGATTCGCAAATTGGCTCCTTTGGCAGATGCTGCCAAATCTAAAGACGTACACGTCTTTCACCTTAACATCGGACAACCTGATTTACCTACGCCTGAAGTTGGGCTGAAGCTTTAAAACACGTCACTCGTCAAACGCTCGAATACAGTCCCAAGTCAGGGCTTTTTGAGCTATCGCAAGCGTCTGGTCGACTATTACAAAACTTATAATATCGACCTGAGAACTGATGATATCATCATTACTACGGGTGGGTCTGAGGCTGTACAGCTCGCATTTTATGGTTTGTCTCAACCCGGGCGATGAAGTAATTACGACGAACCTACTTACGCAAACTACAAATCGTTTGCTATTGCTGCTGGTGCAAAGGTGCGCACGGTTAGCACGTCTATAGATGATGGCTTTGCATTGCCGAAAGTGAAGGAGTTTGAAAAGCTGATCAATGAGCGCACAAAAGCTATTCTGATCTGCAATCCCTAACAATCCGACGGGTGGACTTTATACGCCTGAAGAAATGAATCAGATTCGTGAGATGGTCAAAGCACAATCTTTATTTGATCTCCGACGAAGTATATCGTGAATTCATTTATGCAGGTTCTCCTATATTTCCGCTTGTCATTTAGAGGGACTTGAGCAAAACGTAATTCTGATCGACTCTGTTTCAAAGCGCTACAGCGAGTGCGGTATCCGTATCGGTGCATTTGTGACGCGTAATGAAGCTGTCCGCAAGGCGGCGATGAAGTTCTATCACAGCGTTTGTCTCCTCCTCTTTTTGGGGCAGATTGTAGCAGAAGCATCTATCGAAGCCGGGCAAGTACATCACATCTTGCTATGATGAGTACTTGAAGCGCCGCGATTGTTTGATTGAGGGCTTAAATGCAATTCCCGGTGTTTATTCACCAATGCCTATGGGCGCATTTTATACCATCGCACGCCTGCCGGTTGAAGACGCATCTGATTTCTGTGCTTGGTGTCTCACGGTTTTCAGCTATGAAGGCCAGACTGTAATGATGGCGCCTGCAGAAAGCTTCTACATTACGCCGGGCTTAGGCCGCGATGAGGTGCGCATCGCTTATGTTCTCAAGATCGAAGATATGCGGCGCGCATTGCTCGTATTGCGCAAGGCGCTCGAGGCATATCCGGTAGAAAGAAAGTAAGAACGACTTGCAGAAAACTTCCAAAATGAACCTGTCGTTATTTCTGGCTGAAACGCTTTTTCTCCACCGGAGATCGGCAGCAGAAGAATCGTGCATCCACGCCGAGCCATTATCGTGGCAACTTCCGGCATCGCAGTGGGGCTGGCTGTAATGATTGTCTCCGTTTGCGTTGTGCTTGGTTTCAAGTCTGAAATCAGCTACTCGACTTACTGGATTTGGGTCTCATTTGGAAGTTTTTCGATACTAACGCTTTAGCGTCTCCGAAAGTTATCCGGTTGTCACAGAAGGTGAAATTGTTCAGAAACTGCAGCAATTGCCAGAGTTGCTCATTTGCAACGCTTTTCTCGAAAAGCAAGGCATCTTGAAGACCACTGACGACTTTCAGGCTGTCGTCTTGAAAGGTTTGGGTGAAGACTATGACGTTTCGTTTCTAAAGCGCTGCTTAGTGGCCGGTCGTCTCCCAAAAATTCAGTGCGAAAAAGTCTACAAACGAAATTGCCATCTCTCGAACGCAGTCCGATTTGTTGAATCTGCACGTTGGAGATTTGGTTTACGCCCTATTTTTTTGAGAACACCATTAAAATCGAGGGCGCTTTAAGATTGTAGGCATATACAATACCAATATGAAGCAATTTGACCGCTCATTTGCACTGACAGGCAAAGCAGTAGTCAATCGATTAAATGATTGGCAGCCGGATCAGAGTAGCGGTTTAGAGTTGCGGGTAAAAGATTTTTCTGCTTTAGATCAAGCCACTCAGCGCGTAGGGCGTTTGGTCAATGGGCGTAAAGATAAATATGGCGCATCTTATGCCGTGATGTCCATAAAGGAAAATCCAGCGTACTGCTTCTGTCTTTAATTGGTTGACGCTTTTGGATGTAAACATTTGGGTCATCTTGGTGCTCGTAACGCTTGTAGCCAGTTTTTCGATGGTCAGTGGTTTGCTTATCTTAATTTTGGAGCGTACCTCTACTATTGGTCTTTTGAAGGCATTGGGGTCTTCAAACACCCGAATTCGCAATACCTTTTGTACTATGCCGCCTTCCATATTCTCCGTGGATTGGTAATAGCCAATGTCATTGAGCTTAACTTTAGTTTTTGCTTCAGCAGCATTTTTGGCTGGGTACAACTCAATCCTGAGACCTATTACGTTAGTACGGTGCCCATAAGTCTGAGATTGGTGGTACATACTCTTGTTGAATATATCCACTTTCATCATAACTTTGGCGGCTTTAGTCGTACCAAGTTTCATAATTTCTCGCATTCAGCCAGCAAAAGCTATCAAGTTTGATTGATATTTAAAAATAAAGTGTTATCTTTGCAGCGGAAACGAGACAAACGGGGTGTAGGCGCAGTCCGGTTAGCGCACCTGCTTTGGGAGCAGGGGTCGAAGGTTCGAATCCTTTCACCCCGACGTTTGGAAATAGAAGCTCATAAGTTTGAAGATGTAGTCTTGAAATTTGCAAAGCTTTTTCTTTTACTGTAATTTTTCAGATTGTGCCTTGGGTGTTTTGTTCATCATATTGGATGTGCTACGGTCGAGTTTTGTATCACATCACCTTTCTTTTTATCACCTTCTCTGTTATTCTGACGCTTTCACCTTGACCTTTCGAGTCTCACTTTTTAATTATTGCTGTCCGGTAAAAACTCAAAAGAGCATAAATATCCTCCTCGAAGCCCTGTAAAATTGGACTTCGGGGGTTATTTTTCAAAAGTAAGCCCCCTAATCGAAAAGACTTGGTTCTGGTGGTGCTTTTGCATCTCCTTTGCAAAGGACTCTATGTCTAAAGCATTCTTCAAAAGCACAAAGCGTTTTGTTTTGGTCCTACAGATTAATTTGTTATCAATGACTGCGCTTCTCAACAAATAAGAATAGTACTTACTTTTATCATTACTCACCACAAAATCAGCGCATACTCTATTTCCTCCCTTATACGAACTGGTTTTCTTCAACCCCGTCCGATGTACTATATAAATGATTAGTATTGTCTTTTTGAAGTTCATTACAATGAACAGTGTCATCCTCAAAAGACGCCAGACTGATAGAAATAGACTTCTATTTCCTTTGGGTAAGTGCCACACCTTTGATTTCAAGATGATAATTCTTCAGAAACTGAATTGCCTGCGACTTCAGTTCATAGATTATCTCATTCTTGTCAGGGAAAGATAATTTGTGGAGGTGTCATTATTTCCATATCATTCTGTTTTTATTTACTCAAATGTTTCTCTTATCCTCTCCTGTAACTTGCTTACTACGAGATTATAGGATGCCTGTATCTGATGCTTTACAAAAGTTATCGTCAAGACGCTCCAAATAAAGGTCACTCCAATGAGTCTTGTTCATCTGGATAGGCTGGAGTTATCCCTTCTAGTGCTCTCTTAGTACTACAGCCACATCTGGCTGTAATTTCACGGCAACACGAGGTTCTGGAGCGTCCAGTTGCATCATGCAAGAACCACTTGCCTCCAATTCGCCAAGAAATCCATTTCTCAGCGAAAAAGTTCTTCTGTTACTCGCTCGAGACCTCTGTCAAAAACCTGCCATCCTCTCAATTCTCACCTATACACTGACCAAAAGATGCTGTTGGAGGTTACTTTTTGAGTAGATAATAATCTTTTATTGGTGTATTTTCATATTATCTGATACAACCTGACACAATAATCCCTGGTATTCGGTATAAGTTGTAGGCAATGGATTCCATAATATGCTGCGCATATGTGTTTTTGAAAGTCCAACGTATCTTGCTATTCCGGCACCAAACCATCTATGCATAGAACCGAAGGTACGTTCTACTTTGTAGCGTATCTTACTTATCGCAACGTTGATACGCTGCTGCCTTTCCCGTAATTTCATGTCCTCTTGTCACCTCAGGGAGAATGCAGACTTAGAAGTCTGCATTCTTTAACGTTCTTGAGGAAGGGGATGACGTCTCTAATATTCTGCATACCGGTGACAAATAGGATCAAGCGCTCAAAAGCCCTAAGCCAAAGCCGCTGTGAGGGCAAGTTCCGTATTTTCTAGTATCAAGATACCACCACTATCTTTCATCGGAAGATTCATCTCATCAATTCGCGTCTGGGCTTGTCGTAGTCGGCCTCCACGCTCACTACCGCCAATGATTTCTCCAATTTGAGGAACAAGACATCCATTGCGCGAACTGTCTTTCCATCTTCATTGAGCTTCATATAGAAAGCCTTGATCTCTTTGGGGTAGTCCGTTAATATAACAGGGACGCTTGAAGTGCTCTTCTACAAGATAACGTTCGTGCTCGCTGGCCAAATCAACTCCCCAATAGATGGGAAACTCAAACTTTTGCCTGCCTTGACAGCTTGCTCCAAGTATCTCAATTCCCTTCAGAATAAGAGAGGCGCACAAACTCATTCTTTAAAGACAAAGTGCAGACGATCTATCAGCGTGTTGTCGATCATCTTGTTGAGGAAGTTTAAGTCGTCCTGACAGTTGTCGAAGGCCCATTGAATACAATATTTCAAGAAGTCTTCGGCAAGATCCATATTGTCGGTAATGTCATTGAAGGCAACTTCGCTCAATCATCCAAAAACTCAGCCAAGTGGCGCGGCGTATTGAGTTTTTCAGCTCCGGAATGTCGGGCCAAAAGTGTAGATTGCACCTAAAGATGTTGCACCCAACTCTCCTTCAAGCTGGCCGCTTACAGTTAAACTAGTTGGTTTGCCGAAGAAGTCATCCGAATAATCAATCTTTTCCATTCTCATCCTTCTTCCAGGTCATACAAGTTCTTGGTCGTTACTTGAAACATTTGACCTGCACCTTCACAATCGCTAGCTGTGATAATCGGTGTATGAAAGTAGAAGAAACCATGTTTCATCGGAAATAATGATGGATGGCCATTGCCATATTATGGCGAATGCGGAAGACAGCTCAAAAGGTGTTCGTTCGCAAACGCATATGAGCGTGTTGGCGCATATACTCAAATGATTGCCCCTTCTTTTTGCATTGGAAAAATCGCTGCTGCAAGTACCTAAAGATTTCGATCTCCTTGGCTTGAATTTCAACAGCCTGTCCTGAACCTTGGCTTTGAACTAAAGCGCCATTAACGCTTAAACAAGCACCAGTCGTAATATCCTTGACTAATTCAGCATCAAATGCTTCTGTGTCGGCTACAATTTGGACATTGTTAATAGTAGAGCCATCATTTAAGGCGATGAAGATTACATTCTTGCTTCCTCGTTTGGTTCTTACCCACCCTCTAACGTTTACGATTGTGTCATAAAGTCTGTACGCTTTAAAAACATCGATTATTTTTGTCCTTTTTATTGTTTCCATTTTTGTTCTTCCTTTCTTCTAACTTATTCAAATGCACCCATACGGAGATAGTTAACTTCATCTTGGGTCAAGTAACGCCAATCTCCGCGGCGTAAATGTTTTTTTAGTTAAGCCTGCAAGTAAACTCGATCAAGCTTAATAACATATATAACCCTAAGCTTTCAAAGATTCGGCGTACGATACGATTCTTACCGCTATGGATTTCTATGCCGACTTGCTTCTTGTCTGTTTCGCTAGCTATATTGAATGTCATCAGCTTTTAATTTCTCCATCATCCAAGGTAGTACCTTCTGCAATTTTTGCATATCACTGCCGGAAACATTCTTATCCAAATAGACGTGATAGATTTTTCTTCTTCATAAATTGAGGATGTGTAAGCTTTGCAGCCATTTCTCCATCGTTTGTCAGAGTAAAACACCTGTCGTATTACGATCTAGGGCGACCAACAGGGTAGATGCGTTCTTGACATCTCCCTTCACGAGATTCATTACCGTCTTGCGTTCTTGTGGGTCTTCGCTAGTTGTAATGCAACCTTTCGGCTTGTTGAGTAATACATACACCTTCTTCTCTAACCTTACGGGACTTTCGTGGAAGAGAATTTCGTCTGTACGCAAAACTTTCGTTCCTAATTCTGTAACTACTTTGCCATTGACGGTAATCACGCCAGCTTGTATATACTTATCAGCATCGCGACGAGAACAAATCCCCGCATTGGCCAAATATCTGTTTAAGCGAATCGGCTCGTTCGGGTCCCACGTGCTCCTCCTTATAAGCTATTTGCTTTTTCAGGCTATATTTTTGCATTTGGATTGTAGGGCCTACGTTGCTGTGGACGCCTTTGGAAGTTACCTTGTTGTCGATCGCCATAATTGGGGCGGGGGCGATATCCGTTCTGGCGATAAGCGCCTTGTTGGAAATCACCTTGTCTATAATCGTTTTGTTGGAAATCATTCTGTCTATAATTGGGGTTCCAATTAGACGGAGCATTGTCCTGATTCTCACGATTATTATAGCGAGGGCCATTGTTGTAGTTGTTGTTATTATTATTACGCTGGCCATTAAATCGTGGGTCCCTCGCCATTATTGTAGTTTTGGCCCATAGTTGTTGCGTGGACGATAATTACCCTCACGTCGCTCATAACCATTCTCTGAGCGTTCGTTGTTGTTGTATTGTGAAAAGGGGAAGCTCCAAAATCATTGGGCTGGTCATTATAGCGCGGACGATACCCATTATTGTTTTGGCCATTGAATCGTTGGCGACGTTCATTGGGTTCTTGATTCCCATTGTAGTTTGTAGAGTAGCCTCCTATTCTTGCATTCCGATTAAAACGCGGGCGCGGAGTGTGCCCGAAGTCTTGTCTTTTGTTCAGAAGAAGGAGCTTCATCGCTTCTTCTCTCCTGAAATCCTTTGTTTTCTAATTCTTCGCTCATAATCTGTTGTTGTTAGCCTCACGGCTATTAGTTTTTAGTAAATACCTATATAATTATATGGCGTAATTGTTGTCAATTCTTTCTTAACAGAGTCAGGCACATCAAGGCCATCAATAAAACGTGCGATTCTATCTTGATTGACGGCTTCGTTTGTGCGTGTTAGTTCCTTTAAAGCTTCGTAAGGGTGGGGTAGCCTTCGCGGCGCAGGATTGTCTGGATGGCTTCAGCTACAACTGCCCAGCAATTATCTAAATCGCCACGTATGCTTTCTTCGTGTAGGACCAACTTAGAGGGCCTTTGAGTGTACTCTTAAAGGCTATAAGACTATGTCCGAGTGGTACGCCTATATTGCGGATCACCGTGGAGTCGGTAAGGTCGCGCTATGGTCTGCTAATTGGAGCTTTTCACTCAAAAATTCCAATATAGCATTGGCGATGCCCAAATTTCCTTCTGAATTTTCAAAAATCTATCAGGTTAACTTTGTGCGGCATCGCACTGGATCCCACTTCCCCGACCTTAATTTTTGCTTGAAATAGCCCAAAGAAATATACTGCCAAATGTCTCTATCCAAGTCAATGATAATTGTTTGAATTCTTTTTAAAGCGCATCAAAAATGCCGGCAAGGTTGTCATAATTGGAGATCTGTGTGGTGTATTGTTCTCTGCGTATGCCTAGGTGCTGCTCAAAAAGTTGTTGGCAAAGCTGGGCCAATCTATTGTTGGGTAAGCTATGTGATGCGCATTAAAGTTACCTGTTGCACCTCAAATTTTCCGGAAATATCTTCGATGGCAAAATGTGCAGACCGACTCGCGTTGCTGTTCAAGGCGATAGCTAAAGACTTTAAACTCCTTACCTAAGGTTGTGGGGCTTGCCGGCTGCCCGTGCGTGCGTGCAAGCATCGGAATATCTTTCCATTCTTCAGCAAACTCGTTTTAGCTTGTCAATCAATTCATCAAAGCAGCGGTACATAAACATCCTTCAAAGCCTCTTTCAGCATCATCGGGAATGATGTATTGTTAATGTCTTGGCTCGTGAGGCCAAAATGGATAAACTCTTTGTAAGCTTCCATATTGCCTATACGATCCAATTGCTCTTTAATGAAATACTCAATGGCTTTTTACATCATAGTTGGTGATGCTTTTCGATCTCTTTTGATACGTTTGGCATCTTCCTCGGTAAAGTCTTCATACAATCCGCGAAGAGTAGGGAAGAGTTCACGATTGAAATCCTCGAGTTGAGGAAGCGGTAATTCGCACAGCGAAATAAAGTATTCGATCTCTACACGCACTCGATATTTCATCAAGGCAAACTCTGAGAGATAAGCTGAAAGATTCGCTGTCTTTTGATGGTATCGCCCATCTATGGGGGACACGGCTGTTAAGGTTGTTAACTCCATTTATTATGCTATTCAGCAGTGATGCTTTATGTGAATTCTGATTAAATGAGCGACAAAGATAGTTATTCTTTTTGGTAAAAGAGTCCCTATCTAAGGAAAGGATCTAGAATTTATCTTATTTCTATGCGCCAAAAATGGCAGTAGCGCCATCATTGGTCCTCGTCTTCACTGTTCTGTGGTTCTTCTAATATTGGTAAACAAGATTAGCTATAATCTTGTTTACCATCTAAATGCAGTAGCCTTTCTATCCTTTTAGAGGATAGAGATTTTTCGTACGGTTTTTTTCCTACTTTTATAATGTAGCAGCCTCGGTTTAATTCAAGGCGTATTGTCTTATCGTTGGAATCAATGCGATAATCTGCCACTTTCACTCCCGTGATGTTGTAGATTTCAACACTCATACCTGAGCCATTTTTGTACTCTGCAGATTGGCTCCGTTTAGCGTTATTCGCACTTCCTCAAAGTCATTCACCTCTTGTGGACTTTCATAAACCACTGCAGCTGCAGCATTAACTGCAGGCATCATTACGAGGAACAAAGCTAATAGTAATAAGCGCGTATATTTTTCTCATTGTATTTCTGTTTTCTGCAAAAAAATAGAAACTAATCGTGAAAAGTCGCAAATTTATTGTGTGTAATTTCTGTTTTTCGTCGAAGCTTTTGTTTTTTTGCATCAAAGAATGAGTTGAAAGATGATGATGGCCGGATGGGGTTAAAGCGGTAAAAAAATAAGGCATTATAAAGTTGGGTGATCATTTGTTTTCAGGCAAGATTTGGATTCTATTTTCCTGAAAAATAGTTTAGGGAAGATGAGCTTAAAAACTCTCTAAAAATAGTATGCTATCTGTTTAAATATGAAATACCGAATCGCATAGCTATTCTTTGAAGTCCTTTGGCTTGATTTGTTTTTCGTCCCTTCGTGAGGGTATGATTCTTCTCTCACGAGTGTACAGTCCTCCCATCACGATAGTACAAAACTACGCTTGCAAAAAGAAATTTAGCGAAGTGCGATGGGTGAATGCTGAGTTGAGGTCTTATCTCCATTATGTCGTTGCATCAGAAATTCAAAAATCTATTAGAAGCGAGCATTGTCGAGTTCTTTTTGTACAATGTATGGGAAAGGGTGACAAACGTATGCTCTTCAAAATGCCTTAAGTTGTCCGTTGCATAATCGTATTATAAACAGAGAGGGTTAGGCGGGATATAGGTGAGCGCTATCTCTATATTCAGTAGAGAATGAAAGTAGAATATGACGCTGTAGCGTTAGGGCGTAACCTATATATGGAGAGGGTAGAAATATTTGCAACTAAGTTGCATAAAACTTTTCCGTAATTTTGCAACAAAAATCAATAGTTATGTGCGAAACTTGTAGTTGTCATCATCACCATCATACTTGTGGAGAGCAAGGAAGGCATGGACATAGCGGTCTGCTTTTTCCCTTTATTGTCGGCCGCTTTTACTGATTGTTGGTCTGGTCTTAGACCATTTTTGCTTATTCCTTCCGGTCTTCGTCTTATATATTATGGCGTGTCCTTTTTGCCGGTAGGGCTGCCAATTCTGAAAAAGGCTTTAGTATGAGATTTTTAGAAAAGGAAATATTCAACGAGTTTCTGCTTATGATTATTGCCACTGCAGGAGCCTTTTACATTGGTGAATATCCTGAAGCTGTCGGCGTGATGTTGTTTTATGCTATTGGCGAGTGGTTTCAAGAGCGTGCGGCAGATAAAGCTAGAAATAGTATAAAAATCTTTAGTTGATTTGCGGCCGGATATGGTGACGCTTTGTTCGTGAGAATGAAAATTTCTAGAATTACGCCGCAGGAAGTAGAAGTTGGGGCTGTTATTGAAGTGGTTTCCGGTGAGCGTATTTCATTAGACGGTTCTCTAATTAACGACGTCGCCACTTTTGATACTGCCGCGCTGACTGGGTGAGAGTGAGCCACGTACTATAAATAAAGGAGAAGAAGTGTTGGCCGGGATGATTCCTAATGGAACGACGGTGAGGTTAAATGTGCTTCAGCCTGTCCAGGAGAGTGCTTTGGAGCGAATTTTTGAAATTGGTGAACGAAGCTAATAGCAGAAAAGCACCGGCTGAACGCTTTATCCGTCGTTTTGCCAAGATTTATACAATCATCGTTATTCTATTAGCATTTTTCGTAGGCGCTACTGCCTCCTTTGTTGTTGAATAATGCAGCGTTTGAGGATTACTTGTATCGCATGTATTTTCTTAGTGATATCTTGTCCTTGTGCACTTGTGGTAAGTATCCCGCTAAGCTATTATGCTGGTATCGGTGCTTCGTCAAAGCGAGGCATACTCTTTAAGGGGGAATTATTTGGATGCTATTACGAGAGATAAAAAGCAGTGATTTTCGATAAAACGGGTACACTTACTATTGGAAAAATTTGAAGTAGATAAGGTAACCGCTAGAAGATGAGGCCGTCTTGGCAATAGTTGGCGGAATGGAAGCAAAATCAACGCATCCGATAGCGCGTGCCATTACTAATTATTTACAAGAACGATTGACGTTTACTCCAATGGCGGCCATTGAAGAATCAGCCGGGTTTGGCTTTGTGTGCTGATGTTGATGGGCATATTTACAAGGTGAGGCAACGCCCGTTTTGTTGATGTGCCGGTAGGGGAGGTGAGTGAAGATTTTACGCAGGTCTTTGTGGTTGTAGATGATGTTTTATTTGGGTTACATAGCATTAGCTGATAAACCAAAAAGAAGATGCAAAAAGTGGCATTCAAGCCTTGCGCAGATTGGGTATCAAAAACGATTGGAATCTTATCCGGAGATAAAGAGAGTATTGTTGCCCGTTTGGGAAAAAGCTTTACAGGCTGATGTGTGCCGGCGCTTTGTTGCCGGAGGGAAAGGCCGATTATATGACCCTGATTTAAGAAGATGACCGACAGCCAGACAGCCTTTTGTTGGCGATGGTATTAATGATGCTCCGGTCTTGGCTTTAAGTGATCTCGGTATAGCGATGGGGGAAGTGGTAGTGACGCAGCTATTGAGACGGCAGACGTCGTTATTCGTTCTGATAAGCCCTCAAAGGTTGCAGAAGCAATTCAATCTGGGGCGCCAAACGAGGCGTTTGGCCATATTGAATATAATGTTGGCATTAGGGGCAAAGTTGATCGTTCTGATACTCAGGGGCTTTCGGGTATGTTACGCTTTTGGCTGGCTGTTTTTGCTGATACCGGCGTGGCTTTGCTTTGTATTGCAAAATGTCGTTTGGACGCACATCGTCATGTGTGAGGCCGATTCATCAGGATAAAAAAGTAGGGTCTGTCGTTGTTTGTTTTGAGTAATAGTTGCGCCTGTTGGTGCTCACATTGAAAGGTTTTAGTGTTGCAAAACATCTCGAAATACATAAAATGTAAGCAGATTTCAGTTGTTGTTGACGGATAGTTTCTTTTCCTTTTGTATCTTTGTGCACAGTTGAAAATTACTATAAAACTTACACTTACAATTATGTACATCGAGAAAAATCTATGCAAGAGAAACTCGACTCGAGAGGAAAATCCTACCGTAGAAGTTGAAGTAACTACCGAATGCGGCGTTATTGGTCGCGCTTCTGTTCCGTCAGGAGCTTCTACCGGTGAAAAACGAAGCGCCTGAATTGCGCGATGGTGACAAGCAGCGCTATGGGTGGCAAAGGCGTACAGAAGGCTAAGCCAATGTCAACGAAAAAGATAGCGCCGGCTTTTGGTTGGTATGTCTGTTCTCGAACAGCGCGCCATTGACAACAAGATGATTGCGCTCGACGGTACGAAGACAAAGTCGAACTTGGGAGCTAACGCTATCCTTGGCGTTTCTCTCTGCAGTGGCACATACTTGCAGCTAATTATCTCAATATTCCTCTTTATCGCTACATCGGCGGTACAAATACTTACGTACTTCCAGTTCCGATGATGAATATTATCAATGGTGGTGCTCATAGCGATGCTCCTATTGCTTTCCAAGAGTTTATGATTCGCCCCGTAGGTGCACCTTCTGAGAAAAGAAGCTATTCGTATGGGCGCAGAAGTGTTCCACGCTCTTCAGAAGTTGCTAAAGAAACGCGGACTTAGCACTGCTGTTGGTGATGAAGGTGGTTTCGCTCCAAAGCTTTAATGGTATAGAGGATGCCTTGGATAGCATTATTCAGGCTATCAAAGATGCAGGTTACGAACCTGGTAAAGACGTTAAGATTGCAATGGACTGCGCAGCTAGTGAGTTTGCTTTTCGTAGAAAAACGGCAAGTATTTCTATGACTATAAAGCAATTGAAGACTGGTATGCCGAAGGATCCTAATGGTAAGAAGCTTTTCTGTTGATGAGCAAATCGCATACTTGAAAGAGCTTTAGTTGAGAAATATCCGATTGATTCTATTGAAGATGGCCTTGATGAAAAACGACTGGGAAGGCTGGGTAAAATTGACTAAGGAAATTAGCGATAAAGTTCAGCTTGTAGGTGATGACCTGTTTGTTACAAACGTTCGCTTCTTGGAGAAAGGTATCGCAATGGGAGCAGGCAATGCTATTTTTGATTAAGGTAAAACCAAATTGGTCTCTTTTCAGAGACACTTGATGCGATTGAAATGGCACATCGTCATGGTTATAATACCGTTACTTCTCACCGCTCTGGCGAAACAGAAGATACAACCATTTCTGATATTGCTGTGGCAACAAATTCAGGGCAGATTAAGACGGGTAGCTTGAGCCGTACAGATCGTATGGCGAAGTACAATCAGCTTATTCGCATCGAGGAAGAACTAGATGAGCAGGCTGTGTATGGCTATAAGAAAATCAGATAACTATATTTGATTTAAATATCACACCAAAAGAGCAAGGCGGAAGAGGTCTTTCAATAGATACTTTTGCCTTGCTCTTTTTGTTCTTATATGGATATAGTCTTCTTTGTGATCTTCCTTTAGTTTTGTGTAATTGCTGCTAAGGGGTACACTATAGGAGATCATAAAGAGCCATAAAATACAAAAACATCTCGAAATTCCTCTTTGCCGTGTGCAATGCCGTATGATTTGTTATAGGGGGTTGATGGGAACTTCATCATATCGTATTATTGTTTGTCGTGCTTTATTCCTCAAATATTTGAAGAAAACCATATGGTAAGAAGAAAAATACCGCGGATGTGTCCTTAGGGGTTTTTCTTCGTGATCATAAATAGTGGATGTGTGAGTTTTTGAGATAAAATACAATGAAGTGGCTTTGAAATCTTTGATTCTACTAACAGAATGATATATTTTATTTGTGAGTGTTGAGAATTAGAATCAATGGTCAATTAAATTTTCTGCTTAATGTGGTGCCTTATATCGAAGAAAGATTATCAGAAAAGCATTTTTCGTAGCAATACTTTGTCCTTTCAAAAAATGTTGTACCTTTGCATCGCATTTGAGAGGAAATGCAACTTTTGCGGCAATAGCTCAGTTGGTAGAGCGCAACCTGCCAAGGTTGAGGTCGCGGGTCCGAATCCCGTTTGCCGCTCAATTTATTGGAACAAAAAAAGTCTTGAAAGCTCCAGGTGGCGGAATGGTAGACGCGCTAGTTTCAGGTACTAGATGACAGCAATGTTGTGCAGGTTCGAGTCCTGTTCTGGGCACTACTATGACTTTTTAGAAAAAGAAATGGAGAGGTGGCGGAATTGGTAGACGCGCTACTTTGAGGGGTAGTGACAGTTGTGTCGTGGGAGTTCGAGTCTCCTCCTCTTCACTCTTTTAATGCGGCAATAGCTCAGTTGGTAGAGCGCAACCTTGCAAGGTTGAGGTCGCGGGTCCGAATCCTGTTTGCCGCTCAATTAAAACATTCAATTTGTTCTTTAGGAACAACTTATCAGCTTTTTGTTGAAAAAGACGTATTTATTGTGTTTGATAATAAATAGATACCACAAAATCCTTAGGAAAATGAATATTTACGTACGATTTTTGACTTTGATACCCTGGTTAGTGATAAAGAGGGAGTGATTCAGTTTCTTCAGTCTTTACCGGATGTTGAGTTGACGGACGAAATAATTGAAGAAATAAAAAGACTATATTAATAGTGATACAACTTACCCTAAGCGCTTAAAGATACGTCCCCATATATACTTTATCCTTATTAAAACAATTGCATCTTCTATGGAAGAGTTTAAAAGCCAATAGAAAAGATTCTTTTAATGCTTTAAAGCCTCAAGGGTTGGATCTTACTTCTAGAAAAGAAATTAAAAGTAACAATGTTGCAAGAAGAAAACTTTGGTTTGGTACAGAGGGGCTTTGACTTTCAAACGAGTAGTGTTAATTCCTGGTACGAACAAATTTCAATATCAGGATACGATATTTGAAGCCTTGGTACAGACTATGAGTGGTAAGGAATGCTATGATGCGATTCTTTCTCACTTAAAGAATAGAAACGATGTAGATCCTAGAAGTCAATTCCCTTCTTGTAAAGGTTCGAACTTCGATTTTGAATACATGGGTGAAAACTTTTTTAGTTAAATAGCTATCTTGCAAATGCTAATGGCGAATACAAGCTCCTTTTTGTAGTTCTATCTGATAATTTACCAAACAAAGCTGTTGATAACTTTACTTATCTCACGATAGTATAGTTGTTCAATAAGTCCTCCCTTTAAATAGTCGTTTATCATCTGTTATTCAGTAATATAAACATCTAAAGCCATTGTCAAATCTAGCAGGTTTTGTTATCTTTAAGGTGCGAAACTTTCAGATTTTTATGATCAAAAAGTCCCATAATACAGCCTCATTATTCAGCAGCTTGTCGTATGATATGAACCAATCACACCCGCTCTACAAACCAGCCGAAAAATAGATTGGAGCAAATTCGACACAGCCTTCACTCCTCTGTACTGTCAGAATAATGGTCACCCTGCTAAACCCATTCGTCTGATGTGTGGCTTGTTAATTCTCAAACACCTTCGTAATCTCTCAGATGAATCCGTTGTGGAGCAATGGAGTGAAAATGCTATGCCAATACTTTTGTGGTATGCAAGAGTTCACTCCCGGTGCGCCCTGCTCCTCTTCAGAATTGGTACACTTTCGCCATCGCATTGGAGAAAGGGGATAGAGCCTCATTTTCCAAGAAAACATTCGGGTCAATAACGAAAAAGATAATATTGCTGTCCGATAAACGTCAAAAAGAGTAGGAAAAACCGCCTCAATCGCTGAAACAATGCGGTTGAGGTCCTCTTTGGCATTCCAAGCCCCTAATCAACAAGCGAAGGCATTTGAGGGCTTTTCGGCCGCTTCTTTTCAGGCATGCTTTCCCAATCTTTTCGGGATGATTAAAGAGGCTGTAGAAACCACATAGTACATCAGTGTTATCCTGACCATTGTGGCCAAGCCCGAAAAGCTCCAAGAGCGTATGAGCCTCCTCCGCATTACATATGAGCAGCAGGTTGGCGATCAACGTTACCCAAATCTGTATCTTGATGGCATTGGCACTCTCTCCATAGAAGTATTTGAGTGGAAAGTTCTGCTTTATCTGCTAGAACAACAATTCTATGGCCCATCTCTTGTGGTAGATATCCATGATTTCGAGCGGGTCCGAGGTCATGTCGTTGGTCAGGAGGGAGATGAGTATGCGCTTCGAACATCGACATAAGTGACGATGCGGCGTGATGGACAATTCCGAACCGCCCTTGAGTTCCTTTCGGAAGGTAACCCGTTGTACACGAACCTGCATCACCCCTTCCGGCGTTTGACACATGACGTCCTCCTCTATCGTGTATTGCAGGTTCTTCTTCATCTTCGTGACATAGACGACGCCGCGCTCTGTCATCTGCTGAAACTTCGCATAGTCGATGTAGTCACGATCCATGGCAATGATATCCCCTGTTCAACGTGGCCGGCAAGAGCATAAAAGAGTCATTGGTGGCTGCGGAAGTGAAGCGGATGTCCGATGGAACTCCCTCGTTGGCTTGGATTATACTGTGCACTTTGATACCCCCTTTCTTTTTACCTGTTTTTGGGATGTCTGCCCACGCCTTTGAAGAGCAGGTTGAAGAAGAGGTAATCGTTGTGGAGTCGATTATCTTTAGCCGCTTCATCCATTTCGGTTCATTTTTCTTGTGCACAGCCGGCTGTCCGAAGAAAGAAGATGACGATGCTTGGCGTATAAATCCCTATAAACGGCCCTCAAAGACCGCCTCCGAACGCCTTTTTGTTTCCATCCGCCAAAGTGCTCCTTGAAGTCACTATGAAGATGCCGAGATGGCGCAGCTTACAGGCCTCGGCCTGAAGGGACGCGGTGATTTCACGTAGAGAGTCGAAACGCATGATGACGGCATAAAGCATCACAAGCAGATGAGTCCAAGCCTCAAAGCTCTTGACATAGCGTTCTGCGCCCTGTTCGCTGCTTATGCGGGAGAATTTCGGACTTGTCCGACAATTTTATGATCTGAGAATAGAGCGGCTGTCCGCTAAAATGTGTACTTTTACCCATGGTTAAATGTTTTTTTGTCGAATACAAATTAACCATTAAGGGCTGACTTCACAAACGAAATCAGCCCTTTACTTTTTGCCCTCTCCAAAAGAACGACGTATCGATCAAAAACTTTTATCGAACAGCAATAATATTTTTATTGAAGACTTTTTGAGAATCATTTCATATTATGCAGCTTCCATACAAATATCATTGTGACAATGCTGGAAGCTGCGAGGTAAAATGTATTTATCGCCGAATTAAAAACTTAATAATGTAGCACCATTGGCGGGAAGTGATATCGATAGTATCTTATCACGCTCTATATCCAATGTGCGCTTTTCACCTGTAGGCAAGTCTTGCGCTCTGCACTTTGCCGGCCTTTAGAGATAGGGTAATCGAACGCGTGTGCTGGTATACATAGTCCGACCTGTGTTGGGTTAGCATCAAAATTGGCTATAATCAATATGTGCTGTTTGCCATCTGATCGTAGAAAAGCGTACTGCTTATCAGGGTTGAAATTATTTTCACGAGTGTTATTGACATACATTAAATCAAACATTTTACCTTGAGATATAGCCGGTACATCTCTGCGAATTTGTAGTAATTTTTGTATAGTAATTACTTTAGCTTTTTCTCTTTGCGGTATATGAAGCTTTTCCTTTGAGGGAGCTTCAAATAAGACGAGACTGTCCAATAATCAAAAATTGTTGTCCGCCCATCATGCTCCGCTAAAACTCTTCATCGTCCATTCCACGTTCGCCCAATTCTTGCCCAGCATAAACCATAAAGGGATTTGTACTCAAACAGGTACTAACAACTAATGCAGGTAAAGCCTTGAAGGATCTGCTGCAAAAGAAGTCTCGAGGCAATGCGCTGCTCGTCATGGTTTTCTAGGAAATTGAGCATTTGCGGGCGTATGTCGTCAATTGCTTGCCAGCAAGAGGTAATAGCCGCGGCTGAACTCTGGCCACAGACTACGGCGCGCAGTGTATCGTGCAAGCCAACTTTGTCATATAGGTAGTCGAATTTACCCTGCTGTAAGTAGTTTCGATATTCGGATGGGTTATATACTTCTGCAATGAAAATAAAGTGAGGATAGTCAGCCTTTTAGAGGCGCGTTAAAGCAAAGTTCAAAATTCAACTGGGACCATTTTCTGCCATATCGCATCGAAACCATCTACTCCTTTTTGAGTCCAATAGAGTAGGATATCTGTCATTTTTAACCATGTATCGGGAGTTGGGTCAAAATGCTTGGAGTGATTGTCGAAATAGTTAACTCCATAATTGAGTTTGATGGTTTCGTACCAATCGTATTTGCCTGGTTGTGCGTCAAAATGGTCATTACCGGTAGCTTTTGCAGGAAATTCTTTGTAAGACCCCTCGTGTCCTAATATATCATTTAGTCGTAGTTCCTCACTCGGACAATAATAGAAATTGTTTGTAGATTTGAAAGGCTTGTGTTGTATCATCGTTTTGACCTAAATCGCTTATTCCTGTAGGTCGTGCAAGGGAATGGTATTGACGAGATACGTGATTAGGAACAAAATCAATCAACATTTTAAGTCCGGCTTTGTGAGTACGCTCTACTAACGCTTCAAATTCTTGCATTCGATTTTGAGTAATTGTAGCTAAATCCGGATCGACATCGTAATAATCCTTTATGGCGTATGGAGAACCTGCTTTTTCCTTTAACCACTTCGAGTTGTCTTGTGGCAAATTTGGATAAATAGTTTGTGTAGTGATGGGCAATAAAGGCCGGTATACCAAATATGTGTATAGCCATTTTGTTAGTAGTTTTTTTAAGCGAGATGAGGTAAAGTCTACAAATTTTCCGCATCCGTTTTCTGCCAAGGTACCATTGTGGGTGTTGTTATTGCGCGTATTACCATAAAGTCTTGGTAATACTTGGTAAATGTTAATTTGTGCCATTGTGGTTAAAGAGAAAAATGATAATGCTACAAATACTAGTCTGTAGTCTCATGTGTGATTGAAAAATAAAGAATTAACCTTGCCTATCTTTTTCCTAGTGGACAGACAGGCAAGGTGTTATATAATAAAGCGAAGGTTTATTCTTCTACGCCTTGTATTTGCACTTCAGTTCCTTGGGCTTGGGGCAATTTTGTAAATCTATGCCTTGAAGAGCTTTGCCTGGACCATTCTGTAAAAATCCTTGCAACCCATCTGTAACTTATGTTTTTGAACTTCCTTTGTCCATAACACGCTATGGGTAAGTTGCTGAATGAGATTGTCCTTGATTTCTTCAGGATTAGTATGTACTTTGCCGTCTACATTCTGATAAACAGGGCAAATAGGTCTCTTAAATTCTGTTGTAGCAATAGCAGCCTCCAACCCTCTTGCGCGGGCTGCATCAAAGGGCTATGAAAAAGCTCCACCTATAGGTAGGATTAAAGCGCGTTTTGCGCCGGCTTTTTTTAGTTTTGGCAGGCTTCCTCATTGCCTGTAAATGACCTGAAATTACTAATTGACCTGGACAATTAAAGTTAGCAGGAACAACAATATGCCCATCCTTACTTGTTTCAGCACAGACAGCCTCAACTTGCTCATCAGGGCAAAGCTATGATCGCAGCCATTGTTCCTGGAGCTGTTTCACAAGCTTTTTGCATAGCCCTTGCGCGAGCTGCAACTAATTTTAATCCATCTTCAAAAACTTAAGCAGCGGGCTGCAACCAAAGCTGAAAAATTCACCAAGAGAGTGTCCTGCCACTAAATCTGGATTAAATTGTTCACCTAAACAAAAGTGCTTTGATGACGCTATGTAAAAAGACCGCAGGTTGTGTAACTTTTTGTTTGCTTCAACTCTTCATCTGTTCCATCAAACATTATGTCAGTAATTTTGAAACCAAGAATTTCATTGGCCTTTTCAAAGAATTGCTTAGCAACAGGATGACGCTCATATAGCGGCTTTCACCCATACCAATAAATTGTGCTCCCTTGCCCCGGAAATATAAAATGCCTTCATATCGAATATATTATTTTATATAAGATTACTGTCGACCTTTATTTAATATCAGGTCCACATAAAACTGCCTGCAAAGGTAGTAATTTATTATTAGGAATCAGGCTCTTTTGCTACAATATTATAGAGTTTGATGGGTTGTCGTCATGAGTATTAAAGGTGGAGATTTTAAGAGTTCAAAACGTAATTGAGTTGGAATACTCTCTAGCGTCTTCCAACTGCCTTTTTTATTAAGTTCTTTCCTATGGCTTTATAATCGTAGGTACCATCAGGGATTAATTGTTAGCTCAACTTCTTGAGCATCTGCGCCAATGTCATTTACAAAACGCAATGTTGCTTTTGTTCGCTTGGATTTTTATGCGTGACGATCAGCCAAACACCATACAGGTCACTGCTTAAATCACCTTTCAAGTAGCCATTCATTTTTTCCCAAGAAATTATATCCAGGCACTTCTATTGAGGTGTCATAAAGATCTAATACAAGAGAAATGTGATTAGATTTGCAATAAAACTTCCCTTTAAATGGTTGTTGTGCCTTAATAGAATGTGTTGTGAGCAAGAGGAAGAGGAATAGGATTAAGTGAAAAACTCTCATTCGTCTTTTTAACTTAAGGATCATTGTTGCAGCCCCTATATTAATTATGTCTCCTTCTTGAAGATGTGCTTGTTCACGAAGCTGCAAAAAGTTGATTTTGCAAAGAAAGTTCCTGTATTTGAAGGGGCATCTTGTAGCAAAAGAATCTTTTCCATCTTTGTCTTTTTCTGCTGTTATAATGCAATGGGTTGTATCAATACTCGGATCTACTGTTCTAAAGGCAAGATTGGCTTTTCGATCCTTTAACTGAGCGCCCAATAATATTCGCACCAAGCATAAGCGGTAAAATTTGCTTAAGCTGAAATGCATTTTCTAAAATTGTAAGATAACCAACGGGAATTTCCTTAGAAAGATCTTTGATTGTCCTTTGGGTGAGGTAATCTGATCTTGAATTGCTTGTGGCATTCTGTACATTCAAAAACTAGTATTCGTCCTGCTTCATATTGGGTTTCGTCAAACAAAATTGTTTGATCACATTTAGGACAACGTATGCGTTTCATTAGTTCTAAAGCTTAGGGACTTGTAATATCCAGCCTTGCTCAAAGCGGAAGTCTTGCTTTATGTAGCTTTTAATGCTTTTTGCGCTTCTTGAGCCGTTGCGTATTTGCCATAAACAACGCGAGTCATTTTCGATTTAGAGAGGACATTTCCTCTTGAAATCCATCAGCTCTAAGTTGCTTTTATAAATATATTTGCATTTGTTTTGTTAACAGAAGATGCTAATACTATTGTAAAATACGATGTTGCTGTTTTTGCTACTCGTTGGGGCAGAACTTCTCCAATTTGTTTGTTAACTGAAGACTTATCTGTGGTCTGTCTTTTTATCTGACAGAGAGGTGTGGCTTGCTTTTAAATCTGTTTTTTTGTTATGTGCTCAATCGGAGGAATGATTGCTGCTTGACTTAACTGAGATTTGTTGTTTAGTGTAAACGGATCTCCCCAAACTATGACATAACATACAACCGCAATTATTACTGCAGCAAAAATAATTGATAAATTCTCTGTTAATAGAAATGTGTAGTTCTTTTTGTTTGGTTTAATAGCGACTTGCTTTCTGGAATGAATTTGAGTTTCCTTTAATTCTTGAATAGGGAAAAGCATCTAATCCGAATAGTTCTGGAGATAATATACCTGAATCAATTGGATGAAAAAAATGTATCGTCCGTCGATATTAAGACTCAATGTGCCGACACCATTTAATTCATAATAGCCATTCTATAGTAGCTCAGTTTTTTAAATTATGAACAGCATCTTCTATCATTTGCATTGTTTCTGTATATGAGGTATCATAAACTTTCATATACGATTGTACTAACAATCCATCATTTACAGTTAGCTGTGGGTTAAAGCCAACACTGCGATAGGGGGGTAAGAATAGTTTTTCGTCTTCAACGCAACGTGCCGAGACATATTGCGTCACAAATCCTCCTAAATGCGGCACTATTACGCATTTATGTTCTAGAAGAAGATTCTCTATATGTCTGGCAATTTCATTCATAGACTGCAAAAATAAGGATTATTCTTGAATTTTCCGAAGACAAAAACATACTTATTGTAGATCCAATACGAGCATTTCTTAGAGGTAGAATGCTAATGGGCTGATTTGTAGACAGGAGAGATAAAGAAGAAAAAGTTATATTACTTTTTAATTGTTCGCTTCCTAAGCTTAGGCAACTTAAGTTTCGTTCCAATTGGAACTAAGTCTGGTTTTTTTAGCTGATTGAAAGTGAAAATGTAGATAGCATAAGACTTATCACCATATATATCCTTAGCTAAATGGTAAATGGTTTCTCCTTTCTTTAGTTCGTGGATTGATAATGTCCCTATAATTTGAAAACGTCCATTTGGCAGTTGTGGATAGACGTTATCATAATTGATAGTATCTACTTCTGTTGTAGTATTTATTCTTTGGTTCCTATTTTTCCACCTTTTTCTGCCTTCATTTGTGATGAGGAATAAGTCTGACAACTGTCTTTGTTTTTCCCATCTATAGGCTTAGATTTTTGTTCAGATTTTTCGCAGGGGCAAAACCATCGATAATAGCCAGCATAATAGCAGAATGTGGATTGTAGAATGAAAAATTGAGGAGATAAAACACTTTATTAAAAACCTTTTTCGCTGTGGCAGGTTGTCTTGACTTGAAGATTCTCGCCTCCTGATCGTCTGAGTTGATTAACATTCCTCACCTCTTCTTCATTTTCTTGAGATAGAGCTTGTGAGTCCTTCAAAGGCTGCTCAGGCTTATTAGGTTCAATAGCTATGCTGAGAAGAGGGTGCTTTGAGTGGGAGTATGAGGAGGGGGTGACTATTTCAATTTTTGTGTAATTCTTTATACTCAAGATTCTGAATGGGAGAGCCAGTGATTTCTTTTCTCTTGCTCAATTCTTTCATTATGAAAAAGAATTTTTCTTCTTGGAGGTCAGATGAATCAGCTGATTCTTTTTGTGGAGATTATTCTCAATCTCATTTTGTGGTTTCTGCTCTAGGTTATGTATCGATTCATGTATTGGGGATTGAGTCGTACTAATTTCTTGGTCTATTTTGGCCTCTGCCTTTGTCAATTCCTCGTCTGTTGTCTCATCTTGGAGAGTGATTGTTTGAAAATCGACTAAAAGGCTTATTGATTAAATCCTTGTTGACTATCCGGTACGAAGATAATCTAGAGTGACTATCAATTCTAAATCTTTCTCCTGTGTTGATGTTTTATACTTTCTCGATCGTTGACCGTTATAACTTTTAAAGATTCCGAAACCCTTTATTTTTCAAAAAGCTTTCGTGTCAGTTCTTCTTCTATAAGGTCAAAGAAAAGCCCTCATAGAATGCTTCTGCTTTTTTTCGAAATATTGGCCCTGTAGTGCAAAGGTGTCAGCTACTTCTTGTAGCAGCAACTTTCTGTTCATCGCTTTCTATTATTTGATTTTTATCTTTTAGTATATTACTCGGTTTAAAACTCAAAGCCAATTTTGGAGGGACAAGCATGTGTTGTTTATTCTGTAGGGTTAGTTACAATCCTTTTCTAACTTTTTCTTTACCTCAAAAAGTGCCAAAAGCCTTGAAGTGAAAGACTATCTCCCTCTTCCAGACTTTCTGCAAAATACGGTAGAAAAATATTGAGGCTAACCTTTGAGTTTCTTTAGCCTTCTCATCCAATTTCGTTGCTAAATCAGCTATAAAACTCCTTATTGTTCTATGTTGCGTTGTTCCGTCATAAATCGTAATCCGTGGCATTTTTGAATGAGTACATCATAAAATTTGCCTATTTGTAAGTTCTCAGCTTTTATTAATGTATACTTCTCCATCAACTTCTGGAGAGTCGTAAGCTGTGCGTCCAATATAATAGTCACCTTCTTTTTATCTATAATTGCTTTTCAGAACAGAACCGATTAACTCTTGATTGAGTTCTTCGGAAATCCTCTTTGTAGTTTCATCAAGCGGTCTAAAACGTTCTTGTTTAACATTTTTCAGGTACATCGTCTTTATAGTGGTTGGCTGCATAGTTCCTTCTTCTTCACAGTAAACAAATGCTCCCAATCGATTGAAGCGAGTTTCCTTTACAAATTGCAGCAATTCTTCAAAGTCTTCATCTGTTTCTCCAGGGAAACCCTAAAAAGCAGTGTTGTGCGAATGCATATATCGGGTACTTTTTCTCGCATTTTGCGGATTAAGTCTATTGTCTCTTGCTTTGTGACGTGACGATGCAGTGCTGTAAAACATTGTCGCTGATATGCTGTAATGCTATGTCGAGATAATTTGCAAATATTAATATGTTTGCTAATCACTCCAATAGAGAATCCGGAAATTGATTAGGGTAAGCATAATGTAGACGCACCCATTCTACACCGGGAGTCTCTGCAATCTTTTTCTACTAATTCAGCGATGCGTTGCTTATGATATAAGTCTACACCATAATAGGTTAATTCCTGTTCAATAATTTGGAACTCTTTTTACACCTTGATCAACGAGAGTGTGAACTTCAGCTAAGATATCCTCTATCGGCCTGCTTTGATCATGTCTCCCGTTATTAAAGGTATAGCACAATAAGCGCATTTGCGGTCGCATCCTTCTGCAATTTTTAGATACGCATAATGAGGTGGTGTTGTGATCTGGCGTTCGTTGGCAGAACGGAAGTCATAACGTTGACTTAGTTCTTTGAGTAATTGATTCCAGTCAAATTTACCGTAGAATTTATCTACTTGCGGAATTTCTTTCTGCAATCTCAGACATATAACGCTCCGAGAGACATCCCATTACATAGACTTGCTTCAAAGTTTCCAACCTCTTTTGCTGACACAATTCTAATATAACATTGATGCTTTTTCTTTTGCCGCCGCAATGAATCCGCAAAGTGTTCACTAGATAGCAATTCCCCGTGCGTTTGCTCGGGGTTATGATAAGTAGTAAAACCATGTGCTTCAAATTGGTGAAGCAGCCGTTCTGAATCGACCAAATTTTTGGAACATCCCAAAGGTGAGAATATCTACGTTCATCTTATTTCTCTCCTGTATCAAATAAACTTTCTACAAAAATCTGTTTTGTTGAATGGCTGAAGATCTTGCATCTCGTTCTCCCAATCCGATATAACGAACGGGCACTTTTTAATTGATGAGAGATTCTCTAAGACAACGCCACCTTTTTGCTGTGCCGTCCTAACTTTGTAATGGCGAGACTTGTAACATCTATAGCCTTAATAAACTGTTTGGCTTGCTCGAATGCATTCCTGACCTGTACTGCCATCTAATACAAGTAAGACTTCGTCAGTGTGCTTCCGGAATTACTTTCTGAATGACTTTCTTTATTTTAGTCAATCTATTCATTAAGTTTACCTTTGTTGTGAAGCTCGTCCGGCCGTATCAATTAATACGACATCTGCATTATTGGCTTTTTGCCGAACTGAGGGTGTCGTAAGCAACGCCAGCAGGATCGCTACCCATTTGCTGCTTCTGATAACGGGATCTGACTCTTTCGCCCCAAATGCATAGTTGCTCGACGGCTGCTGCTCGAAATGTATCTGCTGCGCCCAAATATACGCGCTTTCCTTCTTGTTTAAAAATGGTAGGCCAACCGTTGATAGTCGTTGTTTTACCCACACCGTTTACGCCTACTACGAGAATGACATAAGGACGTCCGTTTTCAGGGATAATAAAGCCTTCATCTTCGTTATTTGCTGCCAGTAAGGGAGTGATGAAACCTCATCTCTCAACAGCTTATTCAATTCAGATGTTGTCACGTATTTATCGCGTGCAACGCGATCTTCTATTCGGCGAATGATGTCGATGGTCGTTTCTACGCCTACATCTGAAGAGATGAGCGCATCCTCCAAATCATCTAAAAACCTCATCGTCGACTTTTGACTTTTCCGACCACGATGCGTGCAGTTTATGTAAAGACATTTGTCTTTGTCTTTTCAAGTCCTGCATCCAGAACCTCTTTTTTTTCTTTTTTGGAAAATAGATTGAAGAATCCCATAGCTATGTTTTCTTGGTGCAAACTTACGAATTTATTTTCGTATTTGCAGATATAAAAACCCTCTCGTAGTTGCGAGAGGGATAGTAAAATACACTATTGAGACTTTAGTTCTTGAAAAAGTCCTGAACTGCTTCGTTCGGAAACCATCTTTTTCATCAGTGAAGTGAGCACCATTCTCGCTCTCAACCATCTTGATAACTTTCGTGTAGGAGCGGCCGTCTTTTTTGCCTTCCTGCAACGTAGCGACTGTTTTCTTTGCCATTGCCTGTATGTTTTTAGAATAAGTAGCGTTATCTATGATTGAGTATACTGAATTGTATCAGCAGGTCATCAAAGACTATTACTTAATCTCTTTGTGGATAGTCATTCGTTTGAGAATGGGGTTGTATTTCTCAACTCCAAACGCTCGGGAGTATTTTTGCGATTTTTAGTCGTAATATAACGAGAGGTTCCCGGCAGACCACTTTCTTTTCATTTCTGTACATCTGAGGATGACCCGCACGCGATTGCCTTTTGCTTTCTTTCCCGCTTATGATATTACATCTTTTAACCGATTACCTTTATATCTTTCCAGTCGCAGTAACTTTTTCTACCGCGCTGTTCAGCGCAGCATCAAGGCCGACTTTGTTTATAAGCTGAAGTCCTGCGTGCGCTAATGCGAAGGCTGACCCGCATTCTTGCTCTACATAATAGAACTCTCTCTGAACAAGTTTACGTCAAAGTTACGCTTTGTGCGGCTTTGATTTTCAAAACATTGTTGCCAATCATAAAGCCTTTTTCCCGTAAGTTGACAAATCTTAGACATTACTATCTCATTTCTGTTTTTATTTTCGTGAACGAGTCTCATCGCAGATGCTAAAAGTTAAATCTTCTGCTCTACCAAATCTTTTCCATGCGTCTTAAATCACACTTTCTCAATGTATATACTCACTATGCCAAAGAAAATAATTTCGTAACATCTAATGAGTGCCTTACGCTTATTATTATATTATAGATCAACTTGTATGTAGAAAAGTTTGAGGCTTTACCTTTTTGTTTGTCTATCTTATCTACTACGAGTATATAAATAATGAATCTCAAATTTGAGCGTTTCGGTGAATCGCGACCGCTTTTCCGCAATAAAATGATGATTTATATAGTCTAAGACCTTTTTCGACATTCCCCTTCACGAGGCGTACAGTCATTCTCTCAGACGTAGAAATTCTTCACGTGAAGAAATTTTGTACCTTCTTGCAGTGGTATCCAGTTTTTGTTGAGATAAGTAATACTCAAAGCTTATTTAGATGCTAAAGGCAGGTTGGACGCGGCTACTTGCCCAGTGGAGATATTTATTCTATAACCTCAAACAATTCGTAGTATGACAGTATTCTATAAAATTACAGAAAAACGACAGGAGGCCTTCCTATAAATTCAAAAATGAAAGTGATGCCGGTAAGGCAAATAACGGCTGACTTTTGAATCTTTTAGCATCAAAAGATCTCTGTGGGTACGACTTTTTCGTCGGCCGATCTGATTGGCGCATTGGAAGCATTGAAAGAAGCAATGATTGCTGAATTGAAAGAGGTGCAGCGCAGTACACCTTCCGGGGCTTAGCTGTTTCTCTTTGTCAATTAAGGGGAGGTTTATCAAGATGCTAAGACGCAGCGTTACCGCCTACGGTCTCCTCGCATACGCAAAAATTAAATTTCTTCCTAGAAGAACCTTGATGAAGCGATTAGCAGATACACACTTTCTAATCGTTGGCTCTACATCGTCGACGTCAAGCCACTAAGCGAGATGGAAATAGACATAATGCATTGCGTTTATTGTTTACCCAACAGCGAAGTATTTACAGTGGGCAGCTTCAAGATTACCTTCATTTGCGTCACATATCGCTTATCATTTGGTAAAAAGCCTTAGAGAAGAAAAGGAAAAATTCGCAATATTAGCTCAGTGCATCGTAAGGTCTTCGTACCAGGGGAAGCTTTAAATATTCCTTCTGACCATAAGAGTAGACAAGTGTTGTCAGTGAACACATAATATAATACAGCTTCAAGCATTTTATTGAGGGGCTTGATAGAAGCAGGCGATGCCGCGTTATCATCGTGTGTTTTAGTCAGAGCCTCCTTTGTTTGACTATTATTATTGTTGTACATCTCATTTCGGTAAGAGAGAGAAGTGAAGACAAAGTAAAGTGGAAAATTGCAGTTGGTTGATACACGGAAATTATAACTCTTTTTCTTTGTTTCAAACAGAATTTGGCGCGGATAAATTTGGATGTTTGGACCTATTCATCGTAACTTCGTTGCCAGATTACAACCTAATATGGAAGAATTTGTTCATTTTACGTTCACTCTCAGCTATTCTATCCTTGATGGACAAGCCTCTATCGGCAACTTGCTAGCTATGGCTGATGGAATGCAAGGTATAGCACTTACAGATCATCGAAACATAGTGGGTGTCAAAAGAATTTTGCAATGAAGCTAAAAAGCCATAGGTAAAGCTAAAGAGAGTCTCAAAAAGGCACAAGAAGAGGGGAGTGAAGAGCAAATCGCTAAATTACAAAACAGAGCGGCTGCTTTGCAAAGCCAATTTTGGCTGTGAATGTACTGTTGCTCATCGCACGCTGAAAAGACAAAAAGATAAACAGACCAAAAGTGGACACCATCTTATAGTCTTGGCCAAAATAGGTGTAGGGATATCATAATCTTATTAAAAGCTCGTTTCTAAAGCTTGGGTTGATGGTTTTTATATGCGGCCGCGTACGGATCACGAGGAGTTGGCCAAATATCGAGGGACTTATTGTTTGTTCCGCTTGTTTTAGGAGGAGAGATTCCAAGCAATATACTAAAAGACGATATAGATAAGGCAAAAGAGGCACGTCGTTGGTTTTAAAAAGCATTTTTGGCGATGACTATTATTTAGAGTTGCAACGCCACGAAGTAAAGATCCATCAATTCAGCCAATCGCGAGGTATACGGGCTTCAAACCAAGGTAAACGAAGTTCTTATACAATGTAGCAAAAGAGCTGGATATTAAGTTGATTTGCTCCAATGACGTCCACTTTGTTAATGAAGAAGATGGAGAAGCTCATGATCGACTTATATGCCTATCTACAGGAAAGGATTTAGACGACCCGAAGCGTTTGCTTTATACGAAACAAGAGTGGTTTAAAACTCAACGGAAATGAACAAAATCTTTGAGATGATATCCCGAAGCAATGCGGAATACCATCGAGATTTGCAACAAGGTCGAACTCTATTCTATTGATCACGCGCCAATCATGCCCAATTTCCCGATTCCGGAATCTTTTGGAACGGAAGAGGAATATAGAAGTCGCTTAACGGAAGAAGATTTGTTCAATGAGTTTACGCAGAGATGAAAATGGAAAAGAGATTGTGTCGCGTGAAGAAGGATTGAAGAAAAATTGGAAAAACTTGGCGGCTTCAATAGGGCTATATCGCATCAAATTTGAGGCAGATTATTTGTAAGCTCGCATACGATGGCGCAAAACGGCGCTATGGTGAGCTCTTTGCATCAGATGAGGTCAAGGAGCGTCTCAATTTTGAATTACACATTATGAAGGTTATGGGCTTCCCCGTAGCTCTTTTGATTGTGCAAGACTATATTAATACAGCTCGCAACGAATTAGGTGTAAGCGTAGGGCCGGTAGAGGTTCGTACAGCTGGCAGTGCAGTGGCTTATTGTTTAGGTATCCACAGATAGATCCGATAAAATATGATCTCTCTGTTTGAGCGATTTTTGAATCCGGATCGTATTTCTTCCCGATATTGATGTAGACTCTTGACGATGACGGCCGTGGGCGCGTTCTGCAATGGGTAACAGATAAGTATGGTGCAGAAAATTGCGCCCACATTACTAACTTACGGTACGATGGCAACTAAATCTGCCATTAAGGCAGTAGCCCGTGTTGAACGTCTGCCTTTATCTGAAAGCAACCGTCTGTGTAAGTTGATTCCGACAAGCTACCGGAAGATAGTAGCGGCAAGGTCCGAAGTTGACGTTAGATAATGCAATCGCTGCTATTCCTGGTTTGAGAGAAGCGGAGGCGTCCGACAATCCATTGTTGCGAGATACAATTCGTTATGCTAGGCAATTGAGAGAAATGTCCAGCACATCAGGTGTCTAGTGCTTGCGGATTTATTATCTGTAAGGATAAGATTTCAGATTGGGTTCCCGATATCTACGGCTGACGACAAAAGAGACCAGGGGAAAACTTCGTTGCACGCAATACGAAGGACGTGTCATTGAGGAGACCGGCCCTCATAAAAATGGACTTTTTGGGCCCTGAAAAACTTGTCAATCATCAAAAGAGGCTTAGAAAATATCGGTTGAGTTTGGGTATCGATCTCGACATTGATAAGATTGATATCAGCGATAAAGCGACCTACCAACCATTTTCCGATGGTAATACTAATGGTGCTTTTCAGTTTGAGTCTTACAGGAATGCAGGGGCATTTGAAATCCATGTATAGCACATTTTGAAGACTTGATTGCAATGAATGCGCTGTATCGTCCCGGGCCGATGCAATACATTCCAAAAGTTTATTCAGCGTAAGAAGTGTGAAGAACCAATTGATTATGATTTTGCCTTGTATGGAGAAATACTTGAGGGGAGACGTATGGTATTACAGTTTATCAAGAGCAAGTGATGCTTCTTTCGCGCGAGATAGCCAATTTTACACGTGGAGAAAGCGATACGCTTCGTAAAGCGATGGGGAAAAACTCATCGATAAGCTCGAATCATATGTATCCAAAGTTTATTTCAGGTGGTAAGGCTAATGGTTATGACGAAAAGATCTTAGAAAAATCTGGAATGACTGGAAAGCTTTTTGCCTCTTATGCATTCAATAAGAGCCACGCAACTTGTTATTCTTGGGTGGCCTATCAGACCGGATATCTTAAAGCTAACTATCCCTCTCAGTATATGGCAGGTGCGATGAGTCGCGCCCTTTCAAACATAACAGAAATTACGAAGTTTATGGATGAAAGTAAGCGAATGGGGATTGACACGCTGGGCCCTGATATCAATGAGTCTTTTAATGAAGTTTAGCGTCAATCATCGTGGCGATATTCGCTTCGGGTTGGGTGCCATAAAAGGGGTTGGTTCGCAGGCCGTTGAAAATATTTTTCGAAGGAAAGAGAAGAGAATGGCGAGTTCTCTGACATTTACAATGTGATGGAGCGCATTAATCTGACTACCTGTAATCGAAAAACGCTTGAGAACCCTCGCTATTGCAGGTGCTTTTGATAGCTTTAGTATAGCCAGGAGCAGTTTGTGGAAGAAGACGAAATGGGAGGTGACTTCTTGGATGCGCTTATCAAGATAATGGTATACAATATAAATTAGATCAAAGTCAAGCTCAGAATTCGCTTTCGGCGAGGAAGCTACGGCGATTATTACAAAGCACTCCCTGTTCCGGTGTCGAAGCCTTGGACCAATTTAGAGCGTCTCAATAAGGAACGTGATTTGATAGGTATATACACTATCCGGGCATCCTTTAGACAAATATAAAATCATACTAAAATAAAAGTTTGTACCACACTTTGATAGTTGATTTGGACAACCTCAATACTTTTGGCTGATCAAGACATCACTTTTTGGTGGTATCGTTACTGATACACGTGAAGGGATGACGAAGAGGGATAAACCATACGGGAGTCATAAAACTGGAAGACTATAAAGGTGCTTACGAGTTGATGTTTTGGGGGAGACGACTGGGCAAGGTTCGGAAAAGCTGGTACAATACGAAGGTAATTTCCTATTTATACAGGCTCACGTTACACCAAGGCGATTCAAAGATGGAGTTTGACTTAAAGTATAATGAAACATCTTTTCTTTCAGATGCTAAGGAAAGGCTGCTAAATAGTATGACCATTACGCTAAATATCGAACTCTTTAGTGCTGCTATGGCTGAAGAACTTTGTGGATTGATTAAACGTGATGCTGGTAAAACAGAATTGAAAAATCGTAGCTAAAGATTTGAAAGAGAAAGAAGTATATCCTCAGTTTATGGAGGAGGTAAGATCGCTTATAGATAATAAGCTACTGACTTCTAGATACTGTGAAGCTATAAACTATGCTATCAACTAGGTCGTTACGTACCACATACAAAAATAATGGCACAGATATTGCACTAATAATAATATATATTCAACCATATAAAAATAGAAACAATGGAAAAATTATCACTGATGCAAATTTTTGAGAGTGAGTTAAACGCTGGCTTACCTCTTGTCGTGGATTTTCTCAGCTACTTGGTGCGGCCCTTTGCAAAAGATTGCTCCAGTATTGACGAATTGGCTATAGAGTATGAGTGGCCGTGTTAACGTTGGAAAGTGTGACGTTGATGAAAATTCCGACTTGACAACGCGTTTTGGTATTCGAAGTGTTCCGACAGTGCTGTTTTTTCAAGAATGGCGAGTTGGTTGACAAGACTGTTGGCGCAGGCTCTAAAGCTATGTTCTAAGAGAAGTTTGACGCTTTATTGTAATTACTCAGAAATGATAGAGGTACAAGAGACAAACATACCTTTGTTGCCTCTAACTTATTTCTCAAAGTCACATAAACGGCATTTTCGCTTATATGTCTGGTGAATCTCAGTAGTTTTGATTCATCAGGGGTTTTATATCTTTCAACCTTAAATTTTGATATACCTTTTCACTACTGTCCCGTAAAAGTGGATAAATAGTTTTTGAAATTGTTGAAATATAGTCAATTACACGTTTTTGAAATGAAACGGACTTGATTTTGCAACTTTGCAGTCTAATACAAATGGCTGCTATGTTCCAAGACAAATACGTATTCTCTCAATTAACCGCTTTTCTGAACAGGACTCAGCTCCAACCACTATGTTCACGTAGCAGTGATGGCAACCGATATGTGAAACATTTCACTTGCTGAATCAGATGTTCGCGATGATGTTTGGACAACTGAGAACCCGTAGAGCCTGCGAGGCTTAATCGTTGCTTTCGAGGCGCATAGGACCAAATAATATCATCTTGGGTTATGTCGTGAACCGATAGCCAAGATAACTCTTGCGACAGCCAACCAGAACCGTGATTACAGAATTAGAATTTGCATTCTATATGATGAAAGAAGCCTGCGAGAAGAGGACGATCAACATCCTTGACATTTCCGGAAAGATTCTATCTACATTTGCTCAACAAGGTGAAGCATACAGGTCATAAAAAGATTGAGTGTCTCAGACAACCAATCTTTACTAACCTTAAAATCTAATACCATGAGAACATCGCAAAGATAAGGGTAAGGTAATTGTGTCGTAAGTAATTCGGTACCTTTTCAGAAGTGTTTAAAAATTGTTTATGTGTTTAGTTGTTAAATTGCAACCTATAAATTACGAATGGGTACGGTTGCTGCGTGCTTTTTGGGTTGTATAGATGAATAGTAAAGGTTGATTGTCTCACGACAACCAACCTCTTGCTAACCTAAATCTAATACCATGAAAACAGTGCAAAGATAAAGCCAATAAGTCTAATATACAACCTAAAAAGGGGGAATTATCACCAGTCTTTAAAATTGTTTTTATCCTTATTGCATATGTTTGTAAAGTCTATATGCGCTTTTGGAATTTTTAGTTGATTATCTCAAACAAAGTTGCTATTTTTTCTTTGGCCTATCTTAAGCAAATATGTAATTTCGCTGACGAAATAGAAACCGCTATATAGATGAAGAAAAACCTTTCTTTGATCGTGTCGCGGAGTTCAAATTTGGTGTATCAGTAACTAATTATTTGATTTGAAAAATGGAAATTAGTGCATGCAGAAGGCTCAGTTCGTCCTATCAGCCCAAATTGCCAAAAGGCTTGCGCGGAAATGTAGACATTATTGAGGGTGCTCCTACGAGAGTGTAGGCGATCAGGCAGAATTAAAGACTCTTTCCGCATGCTTATAGGTATGCCTCTCGTGAATCTCCGCTCCCTGCAAAAGGAGGTGAAAGAATATGCACCGATCAATGTTGGTGAATTTTGTCAGGAGGCTAAGCTCCCGGCGGCCATAACGTGATTTGCGGCTTATTTGACGAATTAAAGAAGCAAAAATCCTAAAAGTAAGCTGTATGGTTTCTCTAATGGACCCTAGCGGTTTAGCAGACCATAAATACAAAGAACTTTAGCAGCAGTAGTCATTGATAAATACCGAAACACAGCGCGATTCGATATGATCGGTTCTGGACGTACAAAGCTGGAAACTAAAGAGCACTTGATAGTGGTTTAGAAAATTATTCGATCAACTCAATCTTAACGCTGCTAATCATTATTGGTGGTGACGGATTCAAACACTAATGCGTGACATGTTGGCGGAATATTATGTCCTCAATTAATGCAGGGTGTCTGTGATTGGTTGTCCGAAAAACAATTGATGGGATCTTAAGAACGACCAAATAGAAACCAGCTTCGGATTTGACTCTGCTTGCAAAACTTATAGTGAGTTGATAGGTAATATACAACGCGCATGCTAACTCTGCACGTAAATATTGGCATTTCAGTAAAGCTCGATGGGTCGCTCAGCTAGTCACATAGCTTTTAGAGTGTGCATTGCAGACGCAACTCAATCATTTGCATTATTAGTGAAGAGGTGGAAGCCAACAATATGACATTGGATGATACTGTAAATCAGATTTGTGAAGTCGTCGTTAAACGTTCGGAAGAAGGACTTTATTATGGCACAATTTTGATTCCGGAAGGATTGATTGATTCGTTCCAGCTTTCAAGCGTTTGAGTTGCAGAGCTGAGCGACTTGCTTTCTTCTGATTTAGCTAAGATTGAAGCAAAGGATTGAAGTCTGATGATTTGTTAGCTTGATTTTGAACCATGTTTCTGCAGAAAACCTACCGACTTTGAAAAGCCTTCGAGGAGGTTGCAAAGCAGTTGGCTTTAGGCGTGATCCATGGCATGTGCGTTATCTCTCATCGAGACGGAAAAATGCTTAGTGAAATGTACGCTAAGCGTTTAGACGAATGGAAAAGAACAAGGTAAGTTTAAAGGTAAGTTTGCTGCTCTACATCACTTCTTTCGGATACGAGGTCGATGCTGCAACACCATCATCTTGACTGCAACTATTGCTATGCATTAGGAACAAGTGCAGCGCAATTGGTTGCCAATGGAAAAACCAGCTATATGGCTATTGTAAAAATACGACAGCTCCTTGCAGAAGAGTGGGTTGCCGGTGGAGTTCTATCACGAAGATGATGAATCTTGAACGTCGTAATGGGCAGATGAAGCCGGTTTATTGTAAAAGGCCTTTGGTTCTCTCTGGATAGAGAACCATTTAAAAGAGCTAGTAGAACGACGTAAAGACTGGGCTGTAAATAAATGCGAATACGTGTACGGCCAATTCAATATTTTGGGCCATCAGAGGTATGCGATCAATGTACTAAGACTCTAGCTTTAGAACATAAATAGGATGTTAGCGTCTCTCTGCCTTTTTACGATGCAGAGACACTCTCTTCCTTTTTAAGAAACACACACCAATGTCTACACGCAAACAAAGCGTAAGATGACCAAACCAAAACGTCGTAAAGGAAAACCTTAAAGCAGAAATCGCCATCAAGGCATAAAGCATACCTTTACTCAAATATTGGTAGCGCTGGTCGCATTATGCGTTGCTTACATTGTATACTATATATTGTGTCCCCTTTCACGCTTCGGTGGAAGGCGCTTTATGGTATGACAGAATTTCCTGAAGGGTATTCTATTCGCGGTATAGATAGTTCCCATCATCAAGGGAGAACAACTGGGGATAAACTCTTCAAGCTTCAATGGGGAAAAGAACCAATTAGTTTCATATTCATAAAAAGGAACTGAAGGCACGAGTCTTCTCGACGAAAAATTTTAATGATAATTTCTATCAAGCTCGTGAGCATGGATTCTTACGTGGCGTATATCATTTTTCCCACCAGAAAAATCAGCAAAAGAACAAGCTGAATTTTTCTTGCATCAAAGTCACTTAGAAGAAGGAGATTTACCACCGGTCTTGGATTTTGAAATAGCTGGTAGAGCTTTCAGATGCACAATTAAGAAAGGCAGCTCTAACATAGCTAAAAATTGTAGGCGACCATTATGGCGTTAAACCTATTATCTATGCCAATTATAATTTAAATTACGCTATCTGAACACAAAAAGAATTTCAGGATTATCCTTATTGGATTGCGCATTACTATGTTCTGAATTTATCATACAAGGGTAAATGGCGTTTTTGGCAACATACTGACTGCGGAAGACTTGAGAGGAATTTCAGAGTAAAGTTGATTTTAATATCTATAATGGATCAATGCTATGATTTACGTCAGCTTACGATAGAACATATTGAGGAAGGCGAGATGCGTTAGTCATTTTTGTTAAAATATTTTATCTCCAACAATAATTCTGTTTCTTATACCTCAATTTCCAACCTTTATTTCATACCAACTTCATCTTGTACCTCAAAACGAATAGAATGGATATTATGTTTAATATGTTGGATGAGCAAATCAACTAAAAATAAAGTGAAAAACTCTTGTCATTTTTAGTTTTTACTTTATCTTTGCCTCATAAAATATTAAGACTAAATAATTCAGGTATGAAACGACTAACTTTGTTGCTATGGGCAACATCACTCATTTACAGGTTGTAAAATAAGACACAAGAAATGCCTACGGGTAATAATGAATACACAGTTGAGGTTGTGAAGACTGGCAATGCAGACTTGAAAGTATCATACCCAGCTACAATCAAAGGGACCAAAGATGTTGAAATCAGACCTAAAAATATCCGGATTCGTGACTAAAGTCTTTGTAAAAGAAGGACAATGCGTCAAAAAGGTCAAGTTCTCTTCAGCATCGATGATGCACAGTTTCGCGCAGCAGTATTGAGTGCGCGCGCTCAAATAAAAAGTGTGTAATGCGACTATTGCAACTCAAAAGTTAACAGTAGAAAATAAACGCTTGTTATATTCAAAGAATATAATCAGTGATTATGATATGAAGATGGCTGAAAAATACTCTGCAAAAGTACTCAAGCCCAACTCTTGGCTGCTCGCTCACAATTGCGAGCAGCTTTGACAACCTTCGTTGGTGTACAATAACCAGTCCTGCTGACGGAGTTATCGGAATGCTTCCTTTTTAAAACTGGTCACTTGTAAGTCCAAGTATGTCAACACCTTTTACTACTGTTTCAGATATTTTCGCAAGTTCATGTGTATTTCTCAATGACAGAGAAGCAATTACGAAAATGTCAAGGAATTCTAATGGTGGTGTGGCTGAAGCAATTAAACTATTCCTTCCGTTTCACTACTATTAGCTGATGGTACTCTCTACCAGACACAAGGAAAAATTGATGCGGTTAGTGGAATCATTGATCAAACCATAGGGCTGTAAGTATGAGGGCCACTTTAGTAATGAACAAGGTCTGTTGAGAAGCGGAGGATCTGCAACGATACAAATGCCAATTCGCACACATAATGCTATTCTGGTTCCACAAAAGCGCTACGATTGAAATACAAGATAAAAAGTTTGTATACATTGTAAATGCAAACAATGAGGTCACAAGCAAAAGAAATTAAGGTGGAAGAACAAAAATAATGGTAACGTTTATGTCGTTACATTTGGTTTGACTTCTGGAGATAAAATTGTAATTGAAGGCGTTCAGAATCTTAAAAATGGGCAGAAGATCAAGCCCATTACAGCAGCTCAAGCAGCAAAAACATAGCTAAGGCAAAGCAAGACATCAAAGATGGAAAAATGCCAGGTGAGAAATAACTATATAAAAACGGGAAAAACCCAACATTCAAATCGATTTCATATGAAATTAGATAACTTCATTAATCGGCCTGTTCTCTCAACAGTGATTTCTATCCTAATTGTTCTTTTGGGTGCAATAGGTTTGATTTCTTTGCCGATTACTCAATATCCTAGTATTGCTCCGCCGACGGTGAGTGTCTCAACCTCATATATGGGAGCGAATGCGCAGACTGTACTCAACTCTGTAATTATTCCACTAGAGGAACAGATTAATGGCGTTGAAGGATTAGACTATATGACGTCTTCCGCTACCAATACAGGTACTGCCACTATATCAATAACCTTTAAACAAGGTACTGATCCTGATATGGCTGCTGTAAATGTACAAAACTGCAGTTAATAAGGCACAAGGTCTTCTGCCCAGAAGTAACAAAAGTAGGTGTCATTACTCAAAAACGCCAAAGCTCTATGCTTATGGTCTTCTCACTCTGCAGATGAGTCAGGAAAGTATGATCAACAATTTCTTGAGAATTATGCAAAGATTAATGTAGTCCCTCAAGTTCAACGTGTTCAAGGCGTTGGTGAAGCAATGGTTATAAGCGCAGATTACTCTATGCGCATTTGGCTTGATCCAGCTAAAATGGCTTTATACCATCTAATGCCTACCGATATTACTGGTGTATTAGCACAACAAAATATAGAAGCAGCCCCAGGTACAGTTGGTGAACGCGAAAATCAAACCTTTGAGTATACGCTCCGTTATAAAGGGCGTCTTTCTACAGAAAGCGAGTTTGAAAACATGATTATTAAAGCTCTTCCAAATGGAGAGGTTTTACTGTAAGGCATGATGTTGCACGTGTAGAATTAGGTCGCTCAACTTACTCTTTCTCTGGTAAGGTAAATGGACACAGTTCTGTAACGTGTATTGTTTTCCAAATGGCGGGGCTACAATGCAACTGAGACTGTTCAGAACATTCAGAAGACTTTAGAAGAAACCAAAAAGACACTACCAACTGGTATAAAAATTGTGGTTTCACAAAATGTAAACGATTTCTTGTTTGCTTCTATTGAAGAAGTGGTCAAGACTTTGTTTTGAAGCATTTATCTTGGTTTTTGTAGTCTACATATTCTTACAAGATCTTGCGTTCTACACTCATCCCTACAATAGCTATTCCTGTTGCATTGATTGGAACGTTCTTCGTTCTATATCTTATAGGATTTAGTATAAACCTTCTAACACTCAATGCACTTTGTTTTAGCTATTGCAATTGTTGCTCGATGATGCAATTGTTGTTGTCGAAGGTGTTCATGCCAAACTAGATCAAGGATATAAATCTTTCTCGTAAAGCATCAATTGATGCGATGAGAGAACCAGGCGGAGCAATTGTTTCTATTACGCTTGTAATGATGGCTGTATTTATTCCGGTTAGCTTTATATCCGGAACATCTGGTATCTTTTTATAGACAATTTGGTATTACAATGGCCATAGCAATTGGCTTTTTCAGCTTTAAATGCCTTTGACCCTCTCCCCTGCTCTTTTGTGCAATTTTTCTTAAAGCCAAAGAACGAAGATAAACAACCGAAATCGACTTTTCATAAGTCGTTTCATAAAAGTTTTAATGCTCATTACGACGCTTTATTAGGAAAGTATAAAAGCGCGTACTTTTCTTTATTCACAAACCTGTTATTGCTTTTGGTGCAGTCGTTGTAGGAATAACGCTACTTATATTTTTAATGAGAGCTACTCCTAACGCTATGATTCCCTCAGAGGATACAGGAACTATTATGGGTGTTGTAACACTTCCGCCGGGAACATCTCAAGATCGCACAGAACAAGTATTGGCTGAAATTGATAGCTTAGTGCGCTCATCACCAGTTGTAGAAACCAGTACAATGATTTTCATTATAGTTTTATGGGTGGACAAGGTTCTAGCTATGGTTCCTTTATTGTGAAATTAAAAACCTTGGGATGAGAGATCTCTAAAGCAAGGCTCAACTATTGTTGCAGTTCAATTACTATTGAAGTCGTTGGATGTGCTTTAAGAATGCTCAAGTACTCTTTTTCCAGCCTCCTATGATTATGGGATATGGCGTATCTAATGGTTTTTCGTTTAACTTACAAGATAGAACTGGTGGAAGCTTGGATAAGTTTTTACCAAGTCTCTCAGGAGTTCCTTGCAGAGTTGCAGAAGCGCCCAGAGATCCAATCAGCTCAGACGACATTTAATCCAAGTTTCCCTCAATACATGGTCGAGATTGACGAAGCTCAATGCCTGAAGGCCGGCTTATCTCCAAGCGCAATTCTCACGACATTACAAGGATATTATGGTGGCCTTTACGCTTCTAATTTTTAACCGGTTTGGAAAGCTGTATCGTGTAATGATTCAAGCAGCTCCTAATAAACGAGTTAATATAGAAACGCTTAAAAGTGTGATGGTGCGTAACGGGTCTGAAATGGCACCAATCACGCAGTTTGTAACATTAAAGCGCATCTACGGCCCAGATAACATTAGCCGCTTTAATATGTATACATCCATTAGTGTTAATGGCAATCCTGCTGATGGTTATACATCAGGGCAAGCTTTTGCAGGCTATTCAAGAAACTGCAGATAAATATCTCACCCTTAGGCTAGTAGCTTTGAATATTCAGGACTGAGCCGTGAAGAGCAATCTAACAGCGGGTCTACAACAGCTATCGTATTCTTGCTATGCTTCGTATTTATCTATCTGCTTCTTTTTCTGCTCAATATGAGAGTTATTTATTGCCAATGGCGGTATTGTTATCCGTGCCTTTCGGTCTTGCAGGGTCTTTTCTTATTCATTCAAAATGATGGGTGGATTCAATTCGATCATTCCAATATTTGGGGCTGCATCAAATAACATATACACGCAAATTGCCTTGATTATGTTGATTGGTTTGTTAGCTAAAAATGCGATTTTGATCACAGAGTTTGCCTTAGATCGTCGTAAGATGGGTATGAGTATTACTTGGGCAGCAGTCTTAGGTGCAGGCGCTCGTTTACGTCCGATCTTAATGACCTCTTTAGCAATGATCGTTGGTCTGTTGCCGATGATGTTCTCTATTTGGTGTCGGCGCAAATGGCAATAGGTCTTTAGGGTCACAACAGCTATTGGCGGTATGTTGATTGGTATGATATGTCAAATATTCATTGTTCCGGCTCTATTTGTCGCCTTTGAATATCTTCAAGAGAAAATCACACCTTTAAAAGTGGGATGATACAGCTTCAACTGAAGCAGAACCAGATATTGAACAATAGTAAGAAAAATAGAAGTATGAAAAGTTCATATATATAGTCTTGTTGGGAGTTAGCTTAAGCTCCTGTCGCATCTACTCAACTACGAACGTCCAAAATTGGACGTTCAAATGGAGCAACTCTATAGAGATACAACCAATGTAGACCAAGCATTGAAAGGAGACACCATTAATTTTTAGCAACCTTTCTTGGCCTGATGTCTTCTCAGATCCTCATTTACAAAGCCTGATTCGCTTGGTTTTAGAAAAGAATGTGGATCTTCGTACAGCAGATTTAACCATTCAAAAGGCAGAAGCAGGACTTCAAGTAAGTCGACTGGCTTTCTTCCCTTCGTTGTCCTTCTCACCTTCTGGAACGATCTCTATTGTAGAGGGCGGAACTACTTCCAAAACCTACAATATACCGCTACAAGCCAGTTGGCAAATAGATGCTTTTTGGCTCATTGCGCAATGCGAAAAACAATCTGAATATGGCGTTTTTAGCGGCTAAGGCAGCTCGTCAATCCATACAGACTGCTTTTAATCGCTTCTACAGCCAATCTGTATCATTATACGTTGGAAATGTTGGACGCACAATTGCAAACAACTAAATCAACGGCCGCATTATGGGATAAGAATGTCGAAGCTATGGAGGTTATGATGCAAGCCGGAATGACGAATGCAGCAGCAGTTTCACAAACTAAGGCAAATCGTTTGTCCATTCTCACAACAATTCCGACATTGGAAAGTCAGATCCGAAAAACAGAAAACTCGCTTTGCGCTTTGTTTCCACGAAGCGCCCCACTCATAGAGCGCGGTGCTATCCAAGACTTATCGTTCCCCAGTGTACTTTCTGCCGGTGTTCCAGCCCAACTTTTTGGCAAAATCGACCGGATGTTCGTGCGGCTGAATATCAATTAGCCTCTTGCTTTTTATGAGCGTAAATAAAGCTTATTCGGCTTTCTATCCTAATATTACGATTAATGGTACCGGCGGGTGGACAAACAACTTAGGTATGATTACAAATCCCGGGATGTGGGTAGCCAACTTTGTTGGATCTATCGTTCAGCCGCTGCACGAGGCCAACTTCGTGCAAATCTTAAAATAGCAAAGGCCGAGGTAGAAGCAGCACAGCTTAATTTTGAGCAAAAGCTGCTCAATGCAGCAATGAAGTGAGCAATGCTTTGGCAAATTATCAAACATCGCTACTTAAGATTCAACAGCGTACTAAATTAGTTGAAGAACTATAGAAGTCCGTCGAGACAACAAACTTCATTTTCAAAACATGACAACCGCGTAAGTTACTTGGAAAACGCTTACGGCACAGCAAGCCCTGCTGCAAGCTACAACTTAATTTGATCTCTGACAATTTTTGATCGTGCCCAAGCCGTAATCAGTTTGTACCAAGCCCTTGGCGGCGGTAGAAAATAAAATAGTATGGATAATCAAACTCAGCCCCTGGCCTTCGTTGATCCATCTGCAAAGATTGGCAACAATGTAAAGATCTACCCTTTCGCCTTTATTGATAAGGATGTTGTGATTGGCGACAATTCTGTCATGATGTCTCACGCAACAATCTTAGAGGGCGTCGTGATAGGTAAGCAAATTACATTTATCAAAATGCCGTTGTCGGTGCCGTACCTCAAAGTTTTTCGCTTTTAAGGTCGGCCATCGCACCAAAGTTGTTATTGGCGACAACAACCGCATCCGAGAAAAATGTTGTCATTGCTGGAAGTTTAGATGAAAATTCAGCAACAATCATTGGCGACAACAACTCTAATGGATGGTGTTCACGTTTGGTCATGAGTGTACATTATTGGTAATGACAGCGTGTTAGGAATTCATGCGCAAGTTTCCGGTGATTGCATTTTTAGATGACCTCGTTGTTTTGAGTAGTAATGCCCTGATTCAGCATCGTGCACATTGGCCGGTATGCACTTGTTCAAAGCGGCTGCCGCGTGCACAGAGATATTCCACCTTACATCATTTTAGGGTGGAAATCCAGCCACCCATCATGGTGTTAATAGTACCGTTCTACGCCAACAGAAGGAATCTCGATCGCATCTTGCGTCATATTGCTAATGCTTACCGCTTAATCTATCTCGACAACTGTTAGTTTAGAAGACGCGCTAATTCGCATGAAGAGCAAATACCGCAAAGCGAAGAAATCGACTATATCGTTAGTTTTATCAATTCTTCTAAACGTGGTATCACAGGACGCATGATTGAAGAATAAGTTCAAAGCTCTGACTCATTACGATAAGTAGTAATATCTCTAACAAATCATCTCCGAGCAACATTCATTTGTTACTCGGAGATATTTTGTATCTGATAAGTAATCATTGATAGGAAGATATATCCTATAGCCTTTTGATTTGTGCAATAAAACTATGACAAAGAAGCTGCAAACCAGCACATAACACCCCATCATCCAACAATACTCCAAAGGAGTCGTCACAATGTAGATCCAAATCTTTAATCTAAACACGATGTTCACAAAATGAGGAAATACCCTCGTGATGGTACTAGTGTTTCATCACGAAAAGGACGTTCACTACCACTACAAGGGTACAATTGTACTTTCACAATAGTAAATACCAAGGGTTGCTTTTTGTGTGTAGATAAATAAAGGTGTGCTAGCATCGTTGTATACTTATTAAGTGGAATTTATGAGGTAATCTTTTTATGTAACAAACTCGGTTGTAATGTACTCCTTCATTTCAACTATAGTTTGTCGACAATAATCAATAAAAGGAGAAAATGTCTCTCCATTAAATTTATCGATAGCTGCATATTAGGTGATATTATGTGAACACAAATGGGACACTTCAATACGTCAACTCCCTTGCCCTAATATAAAACAGCAGGTTAGGAAAATCACCCGTGAAGTCTTGCCAAGAAAGGATTTAAATAGTAATTTCGCACCAATATGCGACAAAGATTTCTTTATCTCCTTATCATATTATTGGTATTGGTTGGTTGCAATACGAATAAACAAAAGAAGGGAAACTCTCTCTTTACGCATATTTCTAACACTAAAGACAATAATGCCCATTATGATCTTAATCAAATCTTAGACGCAGGAGAGTTAATAATAGGTACGATTTCAGGACCTACGACTTACTTTGATTATAATGGGCAGGGATTGGGTATGCATACGCTTTGGCACAGAATTTTGCACAATCTCATATGTCCGATTGCGAGTTGAACTCGCTAAAATGAACAACAGTTGGTTCAATTATTAAAGAATAAAGATATAGATATAGCTGTATATCAGTTAAATAAAAGTTTTATTCAGAGCCAACAACTCACTTCAGCCGGAGCACAAGAAGAAAAAGATGTCTACATCTTGGGCTGTAAATAAAATCGAGCGAGGATTTAGCGCAGGCACTCAACGATTGGTATAGTGCAGGTAGCCCTTAAAATTCAAAAAGGAAGAAACTAAAGCTTTGAAACACGCCATACCGTTATAAGAAAGATGCGGGCGCCTTTACCTTTCTAGAGAAAAGGGTATTATCTCCGTTTATGATCATGAGTTTAGGGCTGCTTCGGCTGTCACAGGTTGGGACTGGCGGCTCATTGCCGCACAGTGTTATCAAGAATCAGGTTTCGACCAAACGCAACATCATATGCCGGTGCTAAGGGATTGATGCAGATTATGCCAGGACAGCAGTACATTTAGGTGTTTCCAATGTCAATGATCCAAAAGAAAATGTTGCTGCCGCCGCACGCTACATCTCGCGAGTTATCAGGAAATGGTGGTATTAGAGATAGCGGAGAGCGTATCAAGTTTGTACTAGCAGCTTATAATGGAGGAGTCGGTCATATTCAAGATGCACAAGCCTTTGGCTCTGCAAGTATGGCAAAAATCCATATCTCTGGGACGAAGTCTGTTTTTATGTCAAGAATCTGAATCAGCCTCTTTTTATTATCGAGATCCTGTCGTTACATATGGTTATATGATAGGTAACGAAACTTATGGTTATGTAGATGCTATTCTCTCACGCTGGAGAGCTTATGGTGGAAATCCCGGTGCGGGGACGATAGCTGGCTATTCTGATTATGCTGTATCTGGTAACAGACCTCGAAAAAGCAATAGATTTACAAAGGGGGACAAAGATCTATGGGCCGGATGATCCGGAATTTAATGGATTAAAAGAATAATGCTGACAGATGAATGATAGGGTTTTTCTTTGTCTCATCATTCGCCCACTCGCTTTTTTTATCTGTATTTTTGCTGCATACAACTTTACACTTTGTTTTAATGCTATGATGGAACATTCATCAAAAACTTATGAATCGTGCCGCGGATAACATCCGTGTGCTTGTTGCTTCTATGGTCGAAAAGGCAAAATCGGGACACCCTGGTGGCGCTGATGGGCGGAGCAGACTTTATCAACGTGCTCTATTCGGAGTTTCTAACGTTTTGATCCCAAAGATCCGACTTGGGAATGTCGCGACTGCTTCTTCTTAGATCCAGGGCCATATGTCGCCGATGCTTTACAGCATTCTTATGCTTTGTGAGCGTGACGATGGAAGACCTCAAACAATTCCAGTCAATGGGACTCCGTTACACCGGGACATCCTGAACGTAACGTAGAGCGCGGTATAGAAAAATACCAGCGTGGCCCTTTAGGGCAAGCCCTATGTTTATGCTGTCGGAGCTGCTATTGCCGCTAAAGCGCTGTATGCAAGAACGGGTAATCCGGGCTTTAAACGCGATTTATGCTTACATCTCTGATGGTGGCATTCAGGAAGAGGTTTCGCAAGGTGCAGGTCGTATGGCCGGACACTTGGGCTTGGATAATCTCATTATGTTCTACGATGCTAACGATATCCAACTTTCCTACCCTACAGCAGATGTAACAAGTGAAGATACAGCCCTAAAGTATAAGGCTTGGAACTGGAATCGTCTTGGAAATCGATGGTAATGATCCGGATCAAATAAGAAAAAGCACTAAAAGCTGCTAACGAGGAAACAACTCGTCCTACACCGATTATCGGTCACGACGATAATGGGTAAAGGCGCACGAAAAGCTGACGGCGAAAGTTTTGAGCGTGATTGTGGAACGATGGTGCTCCACTTGGAGGCAATGCTTATGTTGAAACTATAAAGAACTTAGGCGCTGATCCTGAAGATCCCTTCCACATTTTCCCAGAAGTAGCGGAGATGTATAAAAGAACATCTTAGTGAATTGACAAAAAGATGTTGAAAAAATTAGCAAGAAGGAAAAGAAATGGGCACAAGAAAACCGAAAAGTCTCAACTCTGCTGGATTGGTTCTAAACAGAAGTCACTTGAAATACCTTTTGGGATAAGTTACAGACAGTTTGGGCAGGCAACGTGATGGTTCTAAAGCTGTACTTGCTATGTTGTCAGAGTATGTTCCTAATATGATTGTCCAGCTCTAGCAGATCTTTGTAATTCAGATAAGACAGATGGTTTTTCAGCTCACACACTCCTATCTCTCGTACGAACTTTTTGCTGGTGTCTTCTTGCAGTGGTGTTAGCGAACTTTCGATGGCATGCGTTTGTGGCTGGTATGATGTTGCACGGAGGCATTATTTTCCGCAATGGGAACTCTTCGTCTTCTGATTATATGAAAACTCGGCTGTCCGCATGGCTGCTTTGATGGAAACACCGGTTAAGTTTGTTTGATACACATGACGCTTTCGTGTAGGCGAAGATGGCCCTGACCACGAACCCGTTGAGCAGGAAGCACAAATTCGTTTGATGGAAAAGCTGAGAATCACAGTGGAAAAGACAGCGTCCGTGTATTCCGTCCTTGTAATAACCAAGCAGCAACGCAATGCTGGCGCTTAGCAATGGAAAATGCGAAAACCCCGACTGCTCTTTATTCAGTCGGCAGGCTATAAAGACACTTCCTGAAGGCGTAGACTACATAGGAGTAGAAAAAGGCGCTTACATGAAGTTGTGAAGGAAGAGCATCCTGATGTTGTTCTGTTAGCTAAAGTTCTGAAGTTTCAACTTTTAGTTGATACGCTACCCTGCTAGAGGAAAAGAAGATTAGCCCGAATTATTAGCTGCCCTAAGTGAAGGTTTGTTCCGCGCAGACAGCCGGCTGAATATCAATAGGAAAATTATTACCGGCTGATGTCAAAGTCTTTGCGTTGACAGCTGGCTTATCAGCTACTGAAGGTTTGAGGGTAGAAACGGTTGCATCTATGGCCTAGATCATTTCGGTTACTTCTGCGCCCTATCAAGTATTAGACGAAAAGTTAGGCTTTACACCGCATCAAGTGGCAGAAAAGATTATCAAAATTTCTTAAGTAGTCATCCCTTAAAAATTGAGATTTCAGCATAGAGCTTGTACCGACAAGCTCTATGCTGATTCTTTATAAGGTACAAAAGAACTCTCATAGCTCTTTTGAAGTTATGCGCTGCGGCAACTAATAATACATTGATAGCATCTCCTTTGACACCTTTATAAAAGTTGCGAGATAATCGCGGTCTGCTTTAAGATGTCCTATCGTTGGCTCTATACCAGCTCGTTTACAAAATAGTTTGTGTTTCTTTCTTTTTCCGTTGCAAAAGAGCCCATATGTGCAGTGCAAAACAGGCGCTTTTGTGTGGTCATCCATTATGTATTGATTATCAATAGGTTAGAAAAACCAAAAGCGAAAAGGATATTTGTAAAGAAATCGTCAGGACACCTCGAACGTTCATCACCATATAGATGCAGCGCCCCTTTATGCAGCATAAGGTGTAAGGGTGTGGCTTGTGGAGTGACATAAAATGGGTGCAC
>BNJV01000185.1_pt1 | contig 75101 bp, 104 predicted proteins | sample 8540591 | NCBI WGS metagenome assembly BNJV01 (sample SAMD00202457, study PRJDB9452) | human saliva metagenome | host: Homo sapiens | reverse complement strand
GAGATGTAAGCCTTCAAACCCCTATCTCAAACAATCTTTGCCATCAATACTTTGTCAAGCATAAATGATTATGTCCAAAAACAATTAATTTATAAGCCCCACAAAGGCTTTTATACGCACCCTTGTCTTCTTCAATGACCAATTCAGCTGTGAGTGTTGAATTTATTAAAGGCATCAATCTCAAGGATAGTTCATAGGCGGTACTCTCGGGCTTTCAAACTTTGGCTGTTTAGTCAACGTCAGGTCCTTAGATTTGTTCCTCATTTTAGTATTCTTCCGGGTATAATATCTTTGTGTATCATTTACGCACGCAAGCCGCTAAACCTATCAAATACCTTGATAAGCATAACCTTGGTACCTTTCGATAATGTCTGCACTCCCTTGTGATCGCTCCTTGCCGTTACTACTGTAAATTGAATCGCATGTCGGCATCAGCAGTTCTCTCCAGTTCAAACCATAGTAAGATTTATTTCTTTGAGCAGTTTGCGTTTCAAGACAGTTGATACCACCATAAAGTGGGTAGAGAACTTCGGTGGTCTTTTATGTAGGGTGAAGGAATTCTGGCTTTATGGATATCAGTTGCCGCCAGTGCCAGCTCAATAGGCGTATTCTGTAAAGGTCTAATTCAATCGTTCTATACGTCCTTTAACCTGGTACGCTGCCGCCAGTGACTGTATTGCCAAGTTATGAGCGTAGCGACTGTGTAAATTGCTGTCTGCCGTCAGATGGGCACCTTTTCTGGCGTACAGTTCTTGTGATGAAACTTATGGGGGCCATAATCAATGGGGGTCTGCTCAAGTGATACATGGTAGTATCCATTAAAGTTTCTTGAGTATCAAACCAGGCGCCGCGATGTTTTGGGCATCATCATGTGCGTCTGAATTCCTGCCGCGTATCTGTCAACTGCACCCATTCATAAGGGTGTCATCCATCTGGACAATTCACCAAAATAAGTACATCTTTGGACGTATCGGCTGTGAGCAACCTGGCATCTGCTACTTTTAAGCTGGCTTGTATCTGTGATAATTCCTTGATGTTGTAGCTTCTATTCTTAGCTCTGAGAGCTTGCTGATATAATGCGTCACGCTTAGCACTGTAGCCTTTTGATGGGAATGTACCTCTGACCCAAAATACCGGCCAGTACAGGAGGAAGAGATGCTTATGCAGCTTCCATGTGCTTTTTAGAAGCGCAAAGAGTGTTCAAGCATTTTGCTAATGGTATTTAGTTCTATATATAGATCAAGAACCTTGACTACAGACATCAGGATGACCGAGTAGTGGTAGCCGGCACCACCTCTGTTACCATGGAGTGAATAGCAAATGCCTTACCATCTTTAATATAACCCTGTATCATACGGTTTATATGCCTTTGGTGCATCCTGAGATAAGAGCAGCTCTATCCTATTAGCTGTATCAGGTGATCCCAGACCTTGATAACTTCATGCTTTTGTTCACTCCATTGATAGAAACAACTTGATAAGCCAGTTCCCTAGTTAGGAATATACAAAAATAGTATTCCACCATAATGTGGGACATTTTATTTTGTGGTATCTAGGACTTTATCATTTATAGGACTCACTCAAAACAATCTCTTTGCCATCAATACTTATATCACCATACTCTTCATCAATGTCGAAATGCAATCCTGCAACAATCTCCCCCACATTCTAACAGATCTTTATTCTTTAATTCTATGTAATTACCTATAGCCTTCACCTATCAGAAGATACCAATACATCAGATTCATCAAGCATTATTACATCTATATAAGATCTGTTTCCCATCAACACCATATAAAGGCAAAATATGTATCTGCCGGTATTGTTACATTGGGTCACTTTTACCATTTCTCATCCACTACACTGCATTTGAGATCTACTAATGTTTTATGTTCGATCATCAATAATTTTGCCTCTCTCATCATTTTGTTTGTAATCTGCCATCATCAGCAACAAACCATTCTTGAAATAATAGGGTAAATATAGTAGATTGCCCATTGATTTCCCTTATAAAGATTTAACATCTGTAAATGTTTCATCTAGATTCTCATATACAAAGTATTACCATTCTGACTCAATCGGAGATAAATTTCCCAATGATAAATATACGAATTCATCATTATCTAAATCTACAGTCTGTCAATCCAAAATATGTAATCTTCTATTTCATCAGAAATAACACATACATAATTGCCAGTCATTCTATAATATAAGATTTTACTATCATAGCCGATAATTCTTCACTTTGATCACCCAATCAACATTACATCCCATCCCTATATATTCAATGTTCCGGATTCTGTTTATAAATATTATTTACAGCTAGCATCACTTCTACCATCGCCGTCAACATCCAAGCGTAATGTCATATTCCCTGCTACTATTGGAACCACATAGTCATTTTCCCTCATATACATTTTTGATTAATATCTCCTCATCTCTCTTCAAAAGATATTGTAATAACTTGAGGACCATCGGTCTCAGCTCCCAAAACTCTTGTATCAAAATATACAGTTACCCCATCGGACTTATAGTCCAAACAAGATTATCATAATTACTTTCCTTAGACATCTGTGCATATTCTGAAGGATTTTGAATATTAATCTCCTCATAGTCTTCATATACTCTGTCCACCAGCTCAGAAAAATGCTTTGTCATCTTTTACCACATCCAAAAAGTTCAGCCTATTTCCTGTAGATGTATCAAGAAACACAGAATCTCCTTGAATATCTTCAGATGTCACATAATCATATTTTTGTATAACTGAGTATGCTTACCACATCTTTATCGGCTCTCATTATATAACTGTCAGTTTCTTCCTGTGAAACTCTTTTCACCATATCCTCCAGTCTATTGAACTCTTCTTTATGGCAAAGTTTTTCGAATATTTCCTTTTGTACTTTGCGAATTGTTCATCTACTTCTATTATATTCCTCAAATGCAGCTATGACAGAGGTTCGAACTCTTCCATCATCTCTAATTGTATATACTTATACCTATATGATATAGGTCATACCTAAGTCATCATATAGATCTCTCCCACTTTCTTTGGACTATAAGAGGGCTTTGAATGTAGCTTTTCTCGTTTTTGTATCTGTTTTCTTGTCAACTTTCTTTTTGGATTCTTTCTTACTGAATCCTTTTTCTTTTATAGCTTCAGTTTCAGTATCAGACTTATCATTTCTCAACACCCAGTGAAACGAAGGCATATGATACTAATGAGAACATAATCAAAATGCAGATATCACTAATCTTATCTTATGCTTCATTTTACTACCCTTTCAGTACCCTATTACTATGATGAATAACTAATTCCTTCAAATAGCTATCTAAAGTCTCTCATTAACTCTCACATATCCCGCAGAAAGATTCACCATGCTCAATTTCTATTCTATAGCAGATCCGTCTGAGTCAAAAGACTATAATCTTTCAAGTTAAAATATCTGTCCTCTGGTCCTCACGCATTTACTTTTCTTACATATTTTTCATCCCATAACTCTTACGTCTACATAATTTCTCATTATCTGTGTAAAGCAATAATATATATGAATCTTTCAGCAGAGTGATAGCACTTGTTTTTCCACCACTATCTACTTCAATGCACAATCAATATCACTATTAGTACAAAAAACAGGTCCATTCGTTATTTCATAGCGATTACCCTTTTGGGCCGGATATGCCTCATCATCTATAATCCATTCTATTGCAGTTGTATTTGTTCCAAATCGTATCATATCATAGCACCAAAAATGAGTTTGCATCAGTAAAAGTTTCCTTTGTAGAATGGCCTTTTATATGAATTATCACTTTGTTCCATATATACTTTCTATATGCCAAACTAACAACTTTATATTCATCCTCATTTGTCTCCAATGTGAAAGATCTACTCTATAAAGCAAAAGTGATCATCATACCTCTACCTACAAACAAATACATATATTATTTGCCATCTTTTATAATATACGATTTATAAGTCATATCCATATCTTTCACTTTCTTTATCTCCAACACAAATCTTCAATCGGAATACGGTCATGAAACTCTCTCTCTTGCAGAGGGACTTTTATCTGTGTAGTAATTTCCCCTTTCTCCATCTCCATCAATGATCCAGAGATAACTTCATATCTCTAGTGGAGAGAATTGCACATAATCATCTTCAGTCTCTGCATATTTAGATTCAAATATATCCTGTGCCTCTCAGCGTACACATGTCACAATCTGTCTTGGATTTTCAAGTCGCATCACTCATTATAAATATCAAAGTAATCAGCGTACCTTCTGCATTAACAGTCCAAAGCAAATCTACACTACCATTTCTCTTACATGACTCGGCCGGGTGCAAATCATTATATTGATGCTACTCCTGCTCTCTAATCTGCCAACCAAGAATCTCTTCATCTACCTTTACCTACATCTAGCAAATTCAGTTTCTTACCTGTTGTAGTATCAGTTTGTGGAGTAGCGATGGTATTCAGGACTTCCACCACCATAATCAGCACATTTGTAGTTAATCACACACACACCTATATGCTTTTTATCAGCTATACTGGGTTTATGCGTTCTTGCATCAACTCAGGTGTTTCACGTGCATGTCCTCTTCCTGTACTCTTCTTCATCGGCAGGACCCGATGTGAGCGATGCACCAGTTCCCTCAGAGTCAGTTTTCAAATCTTCATCCATCTCGCTTCATTATACTTATCAAATGCCTTACAGGCCTTCAAACTCTTTACTGTTTCTCGTAATTTGAGATTAGACATTAGTTTATTCTGAATACAAATACTTGAAGCTTGGATCCAGTTTCCGAGGACTTTCGCTTGGTTTTCCTCTAAAAAGTATATGTGGTGTTCAGATGCTACCCTATGCATCTACCGCAGTTCTTTTACTTGAATCCTTTTTCTTATGACTCCTTGAGACTTTTTCTTGTCATTTTCTCTCGGACTCGGTCCTGCCTGTTTCTTCATCTTTTCCACCTGTTCTTATAGGATACCGACACCAACACCAACCAATAATAAAAATAATATTACAGATAATTTTCTTGATTTCATCATCACCCTCAATTTGCATTACATCACTAAATCTGACTGTAATACATCTTCACAGAAATTATTACTGCCCAAACCAATGCACCACTTTTGGCCTCAGATATATTACCTGACAGAATGCTTTTTCCGCTGTTGTTAGTAGCAGCATCTGCAATGAATACCATAGTATGGTACTATCGATGATTAGTATTGCACACACGATAACTCTATTTTTGAGGTTATCCGTTTTCAAGTTTTCTATCATAATATATAATAGGCATCATCGTCCAACACATCAACAACAGGACTTACTGTTTCCAATTTCGCTAGAATTTTATATAGTAGAAGTTTTAGAGGCTTTACAGGCAAACTGTTCCTTCTCTGCAGAGTGCAAGTCTAGTGAGTCACTCAACCTGATGCTCTGGAAAATCCGTCGATATGTGATTGTGTCTTCGCAATGTTCCTACCATATTTTACCTTGTCGGCAACTTTAACTCACAGATAGTATTATCATTGTTAGCCATTTACCTTCTGCATATATCATCAATTTTGCCATCAGAAGTCAATTTAACTCTGCGATGCAATCCTGTCATCACGAGAAGATCAAGTCACGTAACTTTTCCTGATACAGCATCTATTTTCCTACAATGTCTTCATCTCTGCTTTCATTACCTGATGTACAATGAGCGAGATTAACAAACTAATCAGTATATAATATAGACTAGGCATATCTTTTCATCTTCCCACCTCCTGGAGTGAACGATTTTCTGCCAGTTTTATGTTGAATTCAAAAACTACTTGTCTAACGAATATATTCTCCATTTTATCAATAACGAATCCATCCAGGTGTTTTTGCATTTGTAGCCATTGATCCAAAGTCTTGAATTACTGCCTCAATGTTCTTAGTACCATTTCACCACAGTACGCAATTCCCAAAGTCCGGTGGATTACGCTGGTTATTAAAAGTACCACTACTATCACCTGCTGTGCCAACCGATGATAAACTCCACCGTCTGAGTTTAGAAACGATACCACTTTCCATCTTAGCGAGGGATCTGGGTGCCCAACCCCTTTTCAATGTATGTCCTAGTAGTTCGAATAGTGATACTTCAGTTGTTATTTTCTAATATCCAACCTTGTGCAAGGTGAGTGCCGATTCTGGGCTGCCCTTACCTGCACCTGATGACCAATGATCCTCTACACTTCCCACTATGACGGCCTTTCGCGACTTTTCCTGTGTACGCTTACTTCCTCAGCCTTCACTTCCCTTCCAGTTCTTGCCAGGAGGTTACTACTACTCAGTGTGGTTGTTCGCTCACCAGGGTGTTCCCGCTCTGCACGGTGTTCCTTCCGCCGGTGTTGTTCACTTCCGCTAGCAGTTTGTTCCGCTTCCTGCCACGTGATGCTTCGCCCGCCTTCTGGTGTTGTTCCCTTCCGCCTGAATCTGTTGTTCCGCTTCCGCCTGGTGTTGTCGCTTCCGCCTGGTGTTGTTCCGCTTCCCGCCTGGTGTTTGTTTCCGCTTCCACCGGGAGTTGTTCGCTTCCACTGCGAGTTGTTCCGCTTCGCGAGCTGTTCCCTTCCACCGGGTGTTCCGCTTCCACCGGAGTTGTTCCGCCCGGGAGTTGTTCCCTCCGCCTGGTGTTGTTCGCTTCCGCCTGCGTGTTGTTCCGCTTCCTGATGGATTCTTTCTTGTACAAACTATTGTATATAATGGATAATTTGCCTACCGGTACGTTAACATCATTTGCTGGTTATATTGATACATATATGCACTATATACCTGAACCGGCTTTTACCACATATACTACACCTGCATCGAGTATAATGACGTGAACTCTTGTATTAACCAAAGACGCAAGTTTCTATGTCTCGTGCTCCACCTGTCTGATCATTAATAAGTGTGGCCACCTGATTCTATCTTCATATTTAATTACATATGGATATCATTATCACGACATACCAAATTATAAGTCACCCACTCTGTATGTGTAATCCAATTAAGCGTTACGCTAAGCAAACTCATTTGACGAACTCAAAGTAGCATCAGATGGTAAGTTCTGATCTACACTGCTTTTAACATAATATGTTATACCGTCCCTCTAGTAAATGTGGCTGCACAGGGTTATGTGTCATTTCGTACTTAAACCGTATACCTGCCCAATCGACTACCGTTTTCTGATTTTATAACATTTCCTGATTCATCTACATAGTTAACATTATAATCAAAATGGAGACCAATAGACTCGTTTCCCGCACCTAATGCATATTGCCAATGTCACATAAAATACTATAATTTTAACTATCTCTTTTGTAATTGCCTTCTGACTCATAACGCTTTCCTTTCTTATTATATTTTTTGATGATTTACAACATATTAAAAATTTATATATAGTTTTCCCTCCTTCCTATAAAAATATTGCAAATATTTGTACTATCAATATCATATTTCACAATAAAAGTATATTACCCAAAGAATACTTTTTAAGCCAGTTTTCCCAAATGCTATCTGATGAATACCAAAGTAAATGCGCAAAATACACCTAACATTTTGTATAATTTATACTAATACTAGTGTCTCTAATTTCATTTTCATATTTCATTAATCTTCCACAGCGTACCAATAAATCAATATATATCTGGCAACTCATCTTTAGAATTGACTTCTAAGCTTTGTATATATTTCTATTATGTTTCTTACTGTCATTTAAACTTACCAAAAGTAAGTCCAGTAGTTCCGCAATTTCATGTCCATTTACATAATATTCCAAAAATGTTTTCTTTCTGATACAGTCGGTCGCTTTGATTTTTATATGACGATCAAACATCTCTTCTATTTCTGATGGAACCATACTCTTGTATTTTTCTTCTTGCCTTTAGAAACTCCGCCAGAATATCTATCTCACCAATTCCTGTACGAGATCATTTTTATAAAATCATCTGTCTTTCAATTCTCTGTTCCTTTTCAATCGGCTACTAAACTGTCTGGATATAAATGAGATGTACATAGTAACATGCTACAATACAGTCGTATTGTACATCATTATTTTTCTATATCTTTCTGTAGCTTCAGAACTACCATATAGAAAAAGTACGGCAATCGCCCATTGCCTGCCTTGGGGATCAAAAATGCACCTTCTATTGTTTTGTTGGCACTCCAATATGTTTCCCTTTGTGAATTAAGTAAACATTATATATTTTGCCTGTATCAATCAGAGGTCATCATTTTCATTAATATAACTATGCCCACACTAGAGAACCACTCAGTCCTTCACTAAACAATAACCTCATCCTGATCTCAGGTTGCGATTATGGTCACCATATCACCATATTTACTTTCAATTTGGGATAGAGCCAGACATAAGACCACTGATTTCAAGACCCATATTCCATATCTTTTCCTCGCTTCATATGCACATTTAAACATACTGTTTTCCCATGTATCCTTCAAATGTTCTCTGTTAATCCATAGTACTCCTCTGTTGCAGGATTGGTATTCTGTAGATATCTGATCTAAACCAGTACTATCCTCGTAGTAAATCATATTCCAACGATTATGTATCTGTATTTTTATTCTGCATAGCTACATTTGGATTACCGCGAAATGAAACACATCATCTTCAAAAACATTTCCCTTACATCTTTGCCAACCTCAAATAAACTCCACTACGTGAACATTCTGCATTTCGGGCTGAAAGTATTTACTGTCGTATCAAATGCTGCACTACACTCCACTCGCTCGAGTAACATGTAACTTGCCTTCTAATAGCATACTACATGTTTTCCTGCATCGTTCTCAAGTCCTCATCATTTTTCCAATTCTTTTATATTATAGGGATATGTCAGAACTCTCTCTCCATATATGTTGTAAGTCTCTTTGACAAATCATACCATTTGTTATGAAGAGATCCATTCTCTCTTTAATATCTCTTTTTTGATTTTGTAAATGGACTTGCAGGTTTTGTCCAATTTGTCTTCCACTCTCAGAAAACACACCTGAAGCCACCAACATAACTAATAATTTCCAGTTCCTGCAAAACCAGGCAGCAAAGATATATCATAAACTTTGCTACGCATTGATCTACTTTGATGATTGATTCCCTTTTATAATATCGCAAAAGATAGCTTTTTCTTATAGTTGTAGACCTGTCTTTATTTTGTTCCATTTTATGTCTCCAAACTATTGCATCGCCTTCTTTATATTTTGATAAGCCTCCTCGATATAAGCCTCTTTATCCGGCTGTTCATTATTTTGCAAAGCTTCTTTATATTCCTCTTCTGCCCTCGAGAGCTCAAGTCTTACATTTCTTTTCCAAAGTGCATCTCCAAATCAAGATAGTTAGGTAGTTGTGGTGCGACATAGAAAGTATATTCTTCTTTTGGTTTTTGATATAGCCTCATATAAACTTCTCTATACTTAGTGCTCTCAAGCTTTTCCAGATACTTTAGAAAGCTGTTCAAATGCCTTATCTGTTACAGGCATGTATCCTGCTTTTTACCACAAATTCCACATTGTTGTCGAGCTCTGTAAGCCATTTCAAAAATAATGCTGCACCCTTTTCACGCTCGGTGAGACTTAACTGTCCATAACTCCCTTTGCACAACCATCTTTTTACCACCCTCAAAAACAGTACAGTATTATCAGATAACCTCATATAGGTTCTGGATACATTATTCTCATACGTTACAATATCCTCACTAATACAGTACGCTTGCAGAGGATGCCACACTCACTATGGATTTTCCCGGTTCTTAGAGGTTCTGTAGCATAACCATCACGTAACCACACTCCACCGAAATAGCCGCATCGCGCATGGCTCCCCAAATCTTTTCTAAACTTATCTCCAAATGCCAACACTACCTTTGTAATGCATCTGTAAAAAGTATTCACCCAGCGACTCAGCCCACTTGGAAATAGTTGAAATATGGTCATCATACAGAAATTTTTCTCCATCATTTTGGAACTATCCAGTCTTATCATCTGTCCATTTTTCATAGAGTTTTGCCATCTCAAATAGACCTTCCATATTGGCAAGATCCTCCTCTCTTTCGGTTTCTGGCAAATCGTTCCAACAAAGTGTCCTGTTTACAAAGTCTCTGTGACTTCGATACCCGGAAACACTCATAATCTATCATCTATCACTTCACTGTACAAATGCCGGAATAAGCTCATTTAACTCCTCCCCTGTGAAATAATCCTTATAATCTACCAAAATATCTTTATCAGGTGTGACAATACAGTCTTTGGATATGATACAAACATATCCGGAAGATCCCACCAGACCCAGCTCATTTTGCTGCTGCAATTACAGCTCATCTTATAGTATTTGTGACACACATTTTGCTGACCTGTATTCTTATCCCTTCTTGCCAAGAGTCTCATTAATCGGTCTATAATTTGATTAAGTGGAGAATCGTCGCCTCCATCACACCTGCCAAAGTGCTAAGCACAATGGGTTTATCTCTTCTTTCCAATGCCTGCACAGCCCTAGGGGTAATATTGTTGTCAATAGCATTAGCCAAAAGTAAGATATCTTTTCTTTAGTACATTTTTCCCTCCTCGTAAATTACAAGCACGTGCCAATACGTTAAAGCGTCTAGCATCCTTTATCCACTTGAAATAATTCACTAAATTTTTATATATAAAAACTACCACTAAATTGGCGGTAGCTTCTTAGAGCCAGAAAACCGAGATCTACTACTCACTATTTTACCTTGACTTTATACACGTATGTCCATACCATTTTTAGTATATCTTAAGATATATATTACTATGTATAAACATTATTGCAATATATGCATATTACCTTAATAAAATATTCAATATACACAATATCTAGTTGATTCAAAACAAAACTAAACTCAAGGTTTCTACTTGAATCTGTAGAATTTATAATTTTAAAAGTTATCTCTATAGGAACTGGAGCTCTTCTCCGCTGACTTAAGACCGTATTTCTTACGCTCTGCATTCTTGGATCTTTGTATGAATCCAGCCTTCTTTAAAGTTGGTCTGTACTCCTCATCTGCGTGAAGAGTGCTCTTTGATATACCATGTCTGATAGCTCCAGCCTGACCTGTGAAACCACCACCACAAACATTTACAAGTGCATCAAACTTATTTACATTGTCTGCATAGCCACTGACGAACAACAACCTTCAATGTCTCAGACCAAATACTCATCAATATCTCTTTTCATTTATTGTTATCTTACCTGTTCCAATACAAGATATACTCTAGCGATAGAACTTTTCTTCTACCTGTTCCGTAAAAACTTATCGTCTAGTCATACCATTCTCCTTCTTAAAAGATTATTAGCCTTAATTTCCACACTACCGGCTTCTGTGCCTGATCGTCCAGGTCCTCGCCTGCACACGATCGTTTTCTGCTACATATCTCTCGAATGGTCCTTTGAAGCATGCCTTGATTGCAAGCTCTACAACCTCTCAGGCTTCTTTGCAAAGTTCACGGGTGTTGTCTCTCTCTACCACCAACATACTCTGGATGGTTAGCACAAATCTTCCTGATCTAACTTTTACCTGTAACCTTCCTCCTCGCACCAGTGATTTCCAATTACACGTAATCTCCACAATCAGCTGTGGTGTAAATTCCGTTGTTTTTCCTCTTAATACACTTGACAGCCTCTGAAGCAAGTCGTCCCAATGTAGCGCCGTCATCGACAACGCATTTTCTGTCGATCTTAGTCCGGATTACCCCATAAAAGTTTTCATTGACTGACCTCCATTAATCTTTTTAACTTCGCTTTATATGGATAAATGCTTTCCGGGGCATTGGAATAACATCAGTCTCAATGTCAATTAATGATTATATTTAAACTATCTTATTTGTCAGTACCAATATTTCGCTTTTTATTTTTATAAGCCGCCATAAATGATAAAGTCTAGTATACCTAAATAAAAATGTCCCTTATGTTGAGAATACTGCCTTTGTATATTCAACACTAGAGGAACGACTATCAGAAAGGTTTTTATCAATGGATGAACAAAGACGCCATGGAAGTTATCAAAGGTCTGGTAGATCGCTGATATCGTATAGTGGATAGCGCTTCATCTAGGATGCTCAAAAGGCACTCGTGACCGTATGATACCGGGTTATATGCAAAGATGGTAAAGCATTCTATATTCATGGTAACAGGTAAGAAGCCGGCTACCACTATCTGCCTGATGTCAGCAGAGTCAAGTTCTTGATCTATGCAGAACTAAATACTACGAGTTAACTTTTGAACACTTTACAGGCTTCTACTAGATGAAAGCGCATAAGTATCCTTCTTCCTCCTGTAATGAGTATTTTGCGCTCAGGTGGTACATTCTATCTCCAAAGGCTACAATAAGCTGCTGCAAATGCATTGGGCTAAACTCTAAAAGCCAAGAAGCAGCGCAACACTCAAAAGGAACTATCGCATCTACATTTGGCCATTGACGATGCCCGGTGTTCTCACAGGTGCCTCTGGTCGACTCCCAGGAGACCTCTTAATGGACACCACCATATTTAACGAGCAGATTCTTACGTGACGCTTTATATTTCAAAAAGACAAAAGTATTAAATGTATACACTCTCTCACGTAAAACGCATAACTCTTGTATGTCAAGAGTATACGCTCACTAGGACTACTCCCACGCAATCCATACTCCCAAGGTTTGCCTGCTTTTCTCTCATATTTTATACATTGAGGCCTATCTGTTCTCCTCATATATATTGGGGTATACTGATGCCACTGCTCCCATTTCAATCAAACCCGCTATCATCACTATTTGCAAGCCTTTCTCCGCGTAGGCGCTTCAGGTTCCATAACAAATGCAATCTTCACTATCTCACCACCAAGACTTTTCTACAAGTTTTATAATAGCCTCTATTGTCCCACCTGTAGCAATCAGATCATCTACTATAACTATTACTCTCTCCGGCTTTTATATCCTTATGAATCTCTCATTGTAGCCTTACCGTACTCCAGATCGTAATCCATACTCACAGTTTCACATAGCAGTTTACCTCTCACAGGTATGAACGGTTTATGCTCTGCATATGCCAGTACAGCAAAGATAAATCCTCTAGACTCAGGCCCTATTATCATATCATAGTCAAGATCCTTTTTACCTTCTCTTTCCTTATACCATCTATACTAGAGGGCAGTCCGTCAGCATCACAATATAGTAGTTACATCCCTAAAGATAATTTCCGGGTTCAGGAAAATCCGGTATACTTCACATACTCCTTTAACTCTTTCATTTCAACACCAAACTGACCCAAAATATATTGAGTCGGCCTTTCTAAAATATTTATTTATAGATGGATATTTATCCATAGTTTTGTAACTTCAGCTCTTATATCGTCTGACTTTTGTGTCGAACTCATATGCAGCCTATCTTTACAAGTCTTGCTATAGTTCTCATATCCTCTTCCACAAGTCCACGACTTTACGTAACTGCCAGAGTACCTATCCTCACACTGCTGGTAGTGAAAGGGCTCTATGGATCATTTGGTACTGTATTCTTGTTTAAAGTAATATATACCTCATCATCGTTTATTCACAAGTTCTTTTCTATGATTTCCGTACCTCTAAGATCAAGTAACATCAAGTGATTGTCTGCGGCCACCTGTTACAAGATATTAAAAAGCCTTCCGCTATAAGTGCATCAGCCAAAGCCTTTGCATTTTTATTATCTGCTCCTGATACGCCTTAAATTCAGGCTTTAGGAGCTTCCCCAAAACAAACTGCCTTTGAAGCAATACATGTCTCAAACGGTCCGCCCCTGTATTCCCGAATACGGCCTTATTAAAGTTAAACTTCTCAGCTGCTTCCTTATTTGCACAGTAAGTCCGCCTCTAGGTCCTCTAAGTGTCTTATGAGTTGTAGTAGTTACTACATCTGCTATTCCGATAGGTGATGGATGAAGTCCTGCAACCACGAGACTCGCAATATGTGACCCATATCAACCATAAGATATCACCAACCTTATCTACCACTCTCTAAATCTCTTAAAATCTATTGTTCTTGCATATGCACTGTTTCTTTATAATCATTTTCGGCTTATGCTCTATCCCCAATCTTCTCAAGCTCATCATAGTCTATAAAGCCTTCATCATTTACACTGCAAGGAACTATATTAAAGTATTTTCCGGAAAAGTTCACCTCTGAACCATCTGTCAAATGTCCATACGATCGAAAATTCATTCCCGTGCACTGCATCTCCGGCTTCAAGCATTGCCAGGAATACCGCCATATTTGCCTGTGCACCTGAGTGTATTGAACATTTGCATAGTCACAACCGAAAAGCTTCTTTGCTCTTCTATAGCAATAGTTTCCACTATATCTACATCTTCATCCGCCATAATATCTCTGCCCGGATATCCTTCAGCATATTTATTTCTGAGTACGAGTGCCATTGCCATCATTACGAGCTTAGAAACGATATTCTCAGAAACAATAAGCTCAAGATTTCTTCTCTGTCTATTGCCTCTTTTTCTACTGATGCCACTTCAGGGTCCAACTCCTTTAAAGTTCATCTCATTAACTTATATTTTTCTTGTCTCCTACCCAACTGCTGTTGCTTGTAGTATACATATTAATTTGCATTGCTATATGTTTTTACCCTATAATCACTTATAATTATCTGTAAACTTTTCTCTTCACCATACTCATTGATATCAGGATAATATATTATATCCATTTCTTTTTCTATCCCTATATCCTCAAAAATGCTTCACCATCACCAAAGCATATGCCGTCAACTCTGGTACCGTTCTATATCTTCTAAAGTCATCATAACTACATTTTATTTTCAAGTATGTTCTTTGAAATCAATCTTTATCTTTCGCAAACAGGCTTCTCATTCTTATTTCCAAAACGCGTTTGTCCAGTTCTTCACAAAATCAAGACTTAGATATGAAAAAGGTAATGCAATATCTATCCATATCTTTTAAGATGAAAATCCTCTGCACAAAAGTTTTTGAGTTCATATTTTAGCCTCTTTTCTAAAACTCTCATCCACATCACCCCTTTCTCAAGACTCATTCCGCAGCCATAGGATGTCCTCCAAATTTTGTAAATATGTCCTGACCTCCTTACAACGCTTCAAACTATGTTATAGTTTTCTATGGACCTTCCTGAACCTTTTAAGCATATTCTCCTCACCAAATGCATCTGTAAGTATAATAGTTGGTTTTCCAGAGCTTCTCTAACTCTACCTGCTATTATTCCTGCAATGGACTCATGACAATTCTCAAATATATTACCAAAATATCATCTTCTACTGTACTCATTTTCTGCATTTTCTATTGCTTTTACATTCTGTACAGTCAAATCTTTTCTTTCATCATTAAGTTCCTTTAAATGTGATATTTTAAGCATCCTCCTCATTCTCTGCCATAAACATATTTAAAGCTATCAATGCATTTTCAAGTCTTCCTCCAGCATTTTAGACAAGGGCCAGAACAAAACCCGATACTATATGCACTTAACCTTTTATCCTCCATACCGGTAACCCTTATAAGTGCCTTAAGTCCAATATTTTTTGTATGCATAAGACTCTTTAGACCGTTTTTTACCAATATTCTATTTTCATCTATCAGAGGCATTACATCTCCTACAGTGGCTATAGCAGCCACTTCCAGCAAATCACTGAGCTGTGAATCATCATAAAGTTTCTTGCCTGCATTTAGACTTTCATAACTATATTCCATCAACTTATACGCTACCAAACCTCCGCAAATGCTCTTAAACGGATAATCACAATCGCTTCTTTTGGGATTTATTACTACCTCGGCAACAGGCAAAAAGTCTTTGCCGTCTCCGGTATACATCATGGTGATCTGTTATTACCACTTCTATACCAAGTTCCTTTGCAAGCTCCATTTGACTATGTGCTGCAATACCGTTATCGCATGTAATAATCATAGAAATGCCATCTTTAGCTGCATCTTTGATTATATTATCATTGATTCCATAACCATCCTTTATCCTATCCGGTATTTTCACGTCTACATTTGCACCGAAATATTTTAAAGCACTTACCAATATATATGATGATACATACCCCGTCTATATCATGTCTCCTACAACTCTTATTTTCTCCCGGCATTTATCTCGTCCATTATGACATCTTTGGCTTCATCTATTCCATTTAGCCTCTTAACACTCATGCATAAGCTTTCAAATCATTTTAAGATATATAGAAAAATCTTCCTCTTTAATATCTCTGTTTATTATAATCCTTGCCAATACCGGTGAAATATTAAAACGGGCTGATAATCTCTCTCAAACTCAGCCCGCTTTTGTATAAAGCATCCATTTTGACTCCATCTACTCTCCATTCTAAGACCAAAAAGCTAGATTTATATCTACATTTTTCTTGTTTATCTTTGTCTTTATTATAGCCAAATGTGTATTTGCGCTACTGCATCACTAAATACCTCAAGTACGGACTTTTGAATATCATTTTCTGCATCATATTTTTATATCTATAGCTGTATCAGAACCGATATCTGTCAGACAATCAAAGAGGGCATCCAGATCTTTTCTCCATAATAATCCGGAAACTTCATTTTCTTTTAAATAGTTGTGAATTTCTTTTTCACTAAATTTATTCAATTTCAAAGTTATATTATTCATTTAATCATCCCTAATATATTTGTTCAAAAGGTTTTATAATGATCTTCTGTATAAAATACCAGACCGTCATTTGAGTAAATCAATCTTTTTGCACCTCTATATCCACCCTCATAGTCTATGTCGCATTCAAAATATCTTCTTGTGCTTGCTCTTGGCAATGCACCCTCATAGTTTCCAAAAAGCACTTCCACCAATACTCATTCCCGGCAATATATCCGATAGATTTTCCACTTGAAGGATCCCATCCCAGTTCCTGTGCCTGTTTTTGTAATATAATTTATAGGAAGTTTTACACGAATGTAGAATATATAATGCTACCTCTTCCTTGAAGTATAATTTCCGTTTTCTCACACTTAGCTGCTGACTTTTCCGGCGACTCCTCACTTGATTGGGCATTCGTTTTTCATCAGAGCGATTCTTCAATTTGACTACTTTCTGCCCGACTGATTGATTCTTTACTGCTCTCACTCTGTTATCTTCTCTCTGGTTTCCTGTCTTGTGCAAGCTCCAAGGGCAAACATCAAACCCAGAATAATTATAGGAATCCACCAAAGTAGTGATCAAATTTCCATTTTTCTTTTTCTTGTTTGTCATCTTCTACTACCTCACATTCCTACAATTATACGAAATGACATAATTCTTCGCAACCAAAAATATATTAAGTTTGACCTGCTGTATTATATTTTTTGTATAATAGTATTTCAAACAACTAAAACTAAAAATAAGGTGATATTATTTATGAAACACATATATTACAAACAAGGAGAAGTGATGGTATCTCCTTCTCTCGCATATAATGGTGGACAACAAATTTAACCTCAAGCACATAGGGATTATTTTTTAAAGGATTTTGACAGAATAAACCTTCCTGTACTATCCTTTTTCTTATTCAGACAGGAAACAAAAATATTTTTAGTAGATACAGGGCTGAAAAAGGGATGGAGTCTGAGAATATTCTAGCTTAAACAGCCAATTTAAGGCAATTAAAGCCCTCTCACCTTTTCCTCCACCGTTTTCATCTTCCAAAGGACTCATCTATTCTATCAAGACTTGAAATCAATATTTCTCAAAGGATATTGACTATGTTCTTTTTGACACATTTAGATTTTGAAAATGTTAGCGGGGTTGCAGACTTCTCTTCTGAAACTAAAATTTTAGTTTCCAGAGATGAAGCAAAAGCTGCCATAAAAACCCTCTTAGATATTCCAGAGCTGGTGGACGAATTCAAATATTTCTGTCTTTGACTGGAATAGTAGAAGGTCCTTTTTGAAAAATCTTTGGATCTATTGGGGAGATGGCACCATAAAACTTATAAAGCTTTTTATGGTCATTCTGCAGAAGCATGTTTGGAATAAAAGCAACATCTGAAAATAACAAATTCACTTTTTATTGTACTCTGATGCCGGCTATGGAGAACTTGCGATGGAAAGACTGTCTCCTCCTGCCATTACAGATTTGACAAAGAGGCTAATGCGTTCACTAGAATGGGTCAGGAAATGGAGTCTTTAGAACAAAAACTGTGCCCACAGCCTGGCATCACATGAAAATACTACCTTAAAACTTCGCAGATTTTAATATAAAAATAGCTGCCTAAGCAGCTATTTTTATATTTCAAAGCTTTCTCCTTTATTTTATCCTTTAAAATCAGCGATACAATTATTCCGAAAATAGAGGCATAAACCCAGAAAAATCCTGAATCTCCTCCAATGAATAAAAGTCATAACAGAGTTTATCGATTCCACCTTCAAAACACTTCCCATTACTTCTGTGCAGAAAAACAGTCGTCAAAAATAACTGTATGGCCATTCCTGACTTTGAAAGCCTTACAAATTTATTTAATATAACTATTGTAACTATAACTATTGTAATAGGATATAAAATTCTAAAGTACAGGCACTGATATCTTAATTATAGTATTCAATCCGAAGTTGGACATTGCAAAACCTACGAAAGTAAATATGTTTACATAGGTTTTGTACCTAAATCTTGGGAAAGTTTCAACAAAATACTCTGAAACCACCCACTAAGCCCCGCTGTGGTTGTAAAACTGATGAAAGTATAGTCATTGCTCCAAGGAAAAATCTGTCCAAAGTTTCCAAATAGCTTACTACGAACTTGTAGATAATATATATGTTCCTATATTTTGTATCAGGATCCGAAAAGTACATCTGTCGGTATACTGAATCTGTTTCCCAATGCCCCAAGACCGATATAAAAGACTGCTAAAGAATATAGCTGTTACTATACCCACCACAGCCATTATCTTTATATATTCTTTCTTTGAAGAAAATCCGAAAGCCTTTATACTTGAAGTAGCAATTAGGCAAAAACTCACTGAAGCCAGTGCATCCAAAGTATTATACCCTTCCAAAAATCCTGTCTTAAGAGCTGACATAACACCACTCATCTCACCTTGATTTACCGCATTAAAATTCATATTTCCAAATACTATTAGAATAAGTATGAGCATTGCAAACATAGGTGTAAGTACCTTACCAACCCTGTCCATAAAGCTTTGAAGGATTGATGGCTATAAGATATGCAAATAAAAAGTAAATCAAACTGAATATAAGTAATGGCAGTCTACTATTTCTGGTAACTCGAGCAATACCTATAGAAAAAGATGTACTTGCTGTCGCTTGGTATTGCAAAGAAAGGTCCGATAGCAAGTAAAGCATCGTTAAATATGATGTAGCAAACTTAGGATCCACCTTTATACTGATCTCATTTTTATATCCGCCTTTTTACCATAGTACCAAGTACCAAAGTGATTATTGCTATACCGACACCTGATAAAAACAAAGCCAAGTATAGCAGGATAGAAATTCTCTCCTGCTCTAAATCCAAGCTCAGCAGGAAAAATAAGATTTCCCGCTCAAAATATACCAAAAAGTAATAAACCTATTAAGAAGCCTTTTTATCATACTCGTACTTTTTACAACCACCTTTTTGCTTCTGCCGGACTGTTTAAAGCACATCCAGGCATATGTGCATCTTCAGGTGCCACTACTATAAAAATCTCCTGGAAATAGTATAACATGTCCCGCCTTCATCGGGTCTTTCATAAGTATTATGTCATTTTCAGGTCTTGCTTCATTTACTACCAAACCTTCTCTATTGCATATGCCAAAGAATTCCACTCCTTCAACCAGGGCATTGAATATCAAAAGAACTTGTCATGTACTTCAAACTTCTTTTCTTCAATAGGTAATGTAGTATACTCATGCACATTAGCTACTACATCACTGCCCATTATCTCATATCTACCTACAGGCAATGCTTTCAAATCATTCTCTTTAACCAATTATAGGCTGCTAAAAATTTTTCATCTAAATAATCATACTTCTCTGACCAATTTTAAATTTGTAAAAACATAAATCCCATTTTATAATAAATATGCAGTATTCGGCTCTACTCATTTCCTCAGTATAAATTATCCAATCTGTCACATCATTTATAGTACTCACCCTCATCACCTGCTTTTTATAGATGACACTCTGTATGGCTCCTGTGTAAGAATAGCTCTAAATCCATCTTCTGTAAATTCCTTAAGTTCAAACCATATGCTCAAGATTCTCATAATCAGGCTCCCCATCCTCACCATCAGTAGAAGCCCCCACCTTGATCAATGCTTTATTTTTCCGGATTCTCCTGTATGAATTTTTAATATATCGAATCTATCTCTTGCCATAAACTTCATATGGTCTGTTTGCTCATTTGTATAATAGTAGAGCGGATTTTTCAATAGCTTTTCCTCTATTTCAGAAGGCTTTGTGTATTTAGCATTGTTTGCATCTTCCTCTGAAGCAAAACAAAAGTATCACTTACTATTTGTATTATGGCTATCCACTCTGTCATTTTGGTCCTCCTAGGATATCAGAAGGATATCTGGTAATACCCTCGTTCCAATGTAAAGTTGTAGCTACTATTGGCTCTCCATCAAAAATTCACCTAAGAATATATAATCCTCAATAGCCTCATTTTGATATAGAACTCTGTTCGCCATAGTATTTAACAAATAGTATATATCATTTACATTGTCCCGGCTTATATCTAAAAGCTCCAACTCTGAAAAACCTGTTCTACATATACCATAAGTGTGTAGCCAAACTCTATGTGTCTTATCATCAAACACTGCTTGAACTGTAAAACAATGCCTCAGCACTTGGCGTAACACTTGACTCTGCTGCAAGCTTTTTACCCATCTTCCACTTAAAAGTTTCTCTGCACTTTCATCTACTACTGCCAAGGTATCCGGGAAAAATGCCATTATTAGTTTTAGCTGTAAATGATATGAATCAAAAATAGTTTTTATTGAAATTCATATAGATTACAAAGGATTTTGTTTTTTTCCTTGTATTTGTGCAAAATCCTCATCATGAATTTTTCTGATTTTGTAAGGAGTATAAACTTTCTAAAAACAAAATCATCAAAGTAAAAATCCTACACCATATTCATCTCCATTATATTCTAATGTAAGATTTCCCGAATTATCATCTCTTACATTAAACTCTATCAGCTTCAAACCTTCAATTGATTCTATTCTTTCCTTGGCACCATCAATATTTTCTACTTCCACATTGTCTGACAAAACATGCATATATGAATTCTCTTCCCAGTTGGCCATAGGTTGTACCTGTGGTATATCTACCTCATTTTGCTTTTTCTTAAAATTAAACATTATTCCTCCACAAACATTATAATTTTTGATATTTTTCTAAAAGTTTTTGTATCCTGCAAATAAAACTTCATTCATTTTTAAAGAAGTCATATGCAGCATTCATAATATCCATAAAGCTTTCCAAATATTAAAAATCAAAGATATCCGTATCTTTTTACTCGGTTGCCCTTCTAAGAAGGCGATATCATGTATTCTACCCTTTTCCCTAAAGCTTTTTCATAATATATTCCATAAGTTGATTTCTAAGATTCATTATATCAAACTCATATTCCATAGAATCTTTAGAGTATTTATCTCTGCCTATATCAAAACAAAAATCCGCTGCAACTCCGTTTCGATATAAATCATCCATTATAGGCATCTTATCAAAAAGCCCAGAAGATATATACTCACTGACAAGGAGGGCAAACATAGTTCCTGTATATATATCCTCTCTAACTTCTTCCTCATCTATAGACTGTGACTGATACCCCTGAATACATTTTGAGATAGCTCTTAGCATCTATTCCCAGTCTAAGCCCCTTGCTCCAAGCCCTGTCTCCTAAGGCCCTTATAATCCACACATTCTCTTAAGAACTCTTCTTTATTGTCAAAACCTCTGACAATATTGCAGGTATCATCTGAAGTTTCTGTAAAATCACTCTCATCTGCTATATCAAATGCCACATCATTTGCCATCAGATCTATTTCTCCAAATATGTCAATAAAGATCTTCTCTATTACCTCTATTGGCATGATCAAAATTCATCTGAATATATAACTATCTGTCTATCATCACTTATAAAAAACCGCAGTCCGGTTATATCACAGTCTTCACCCTCATAAGATATTATATCCCCTATACTATGTTTTTGCCGATATGCCTATTACTACATCAAACTAGTTCTCTCAAACTATCCGACATGACATTCTTTATATATTGAAGCATGAATACATCTGACTTATCATCAGCTATATCACATTCTAAGATCCTCTCTTGTAGAAATATCTTTTGGATAAAGTCTTTGGACACACTTTTTTATACCTGCTGCAATCTTATCCGCTGTATTTGAGTAAAAGTTCTTATCCTTTTTATCAGCTTTTTACTTCTTTTTCCACTTCTTCCCACATTGAGTATACTCTGTCGGACATCTTTATTCTCAGGGTTTGAATCGAAATAAGATCTGTAAAGCATGGGGTCATCATATTTACAGTATCAGCATCTCCCGGCTTTTGAATCAAGTGCCTTTTTAAAGTAGTGCAATGCAAGACCATCCTCATCCAGATAATAGTATGAATAAGCAATTCTAAAATAATATTTGTGATTGCCTCTGAAATACTCTTCAAAGTGGCTTTAATAATTCAAGTGCCTGTAAAAATAGCTTATATTCCCCAGGCTCTCCTAGGTTATATGTAGCTCTTGCAAGTTCTGAATCTAACTCCGGACTTCTTGCATTTTCAGGTAAAATCTCAAGTGCATCGACTACACTCTCATATTCACCATCATCATTCCATTTTTACATTGTTCCAGTAGTTCCATTTTAATCCCTTAACCGGTCAAAATCCTTAAATATAACTTTTTAACTAAAGTAAATATATCATATAACAAAAACACTGTCAGCAATTTAAATGATATATCAGGTTATATTCCGTGGCTTTTTCTCCTTTTTCACCAATATTTTTAAATCAGAGTGAACTTAAATTATACCACATTTTTGAACAAAAATACAGGCACAAATCTCACAAAGTAAAACTTTGTAAAATCTGTGCCTTAAAAATTTATTCATCAATGTAGGAATAGCCCAAGAATCATTATTTCTACAATACCTGCAATACCTAAAAGCAATGTACACATAGTCTGTGTCTTATATCCCTTTTCAGGCGTCATTGCACCGAAGTTTGTAACAACCCAGAAGTATGGGTCATTAGCATGTGAAACTGTCCTTAGCACCTGCACCTATAGCCATAGTTACAAGTGTTGCACTCATAGGGTTGCAAATCCAAGTGCCGGTAAAAGAGGTGCCACAACTACCTGCTGTGGTTGTAAGTGCTACTGTAGATGATCCCTGTGCACTCTTTAATATAGCAGATAACAAGAATGGGAAAAGCATACCCATTGTGCTGAGAACCTCTGCATGATCCTTTATAAAGTTAACCATATCTGATGAAGCTATTACCTTACCAAGTACACCACCTGCTGCTGTCACAAAACAATATAGGTCCAACAGTCTTTAATGTATCATTCGTAATGCTGTAGAAATCCTTCATCTTGCCAGCACCCTGAAGCTGTAGTACACCAAAGACTGTACCAACTGCAGTGCTATAATAGGTGTTCCTAAGAATTTCAAAATATCGCTCCACTACACTAAGTTTCATCATAGATACTACTGAAGCAATAGCCATAAGCAATACAGGAACCAAAATAGGGGCTAAAGACAGCCATCCACTTGGAAGCTTACCATATTCTGCCACAAGTTCCTCATATGTCTTTGTAATTTCGCTTGAATCAGCCTCATCATCAGCCTTTACACTCCTACCAATGAATTTAGCATAGAAAAGACCTGCCAAAAGTGGAAATATAGAGCATATTACACCCATTCCATTACTAATAATAGATTGTCACCTATACCAAGTGTTGAAGCTGCTGCAATAGGGCCAGGTGTGAGGCGGTATAAATACTGTGAAATATATAAACCATGCTGAAAGTCCTCACAGTCATAGCTACTGAGTGACTGTGCAGTTCTCTTTACCAAAGCCTTTCTTATAGGATTTAAAAATAAGCAAATCCTGAATCACAAAATACCGGAATAGAAACAACCCAACCCATAAGTTCTACAGCCAAAACCGGATTACGTTCTTACCTACCAGTTTTATAACCATACTCTGCAAGCTTAAAAGCTGCCGGTTTTCTCCAAAATAGTTCCAATCAGAGCACCAAGTATGATAACAATACCTATACTTGAGTACCTACAAAAACACTGCTCCAATAACACTTGCAAGACCTTTGTATCTTTGTTTCGTCTTCCAACGTCTTATCTACCAGAGGTATTCCTGCCACAAGTCCCAAAATAAGTGATATACACATAATGGATACAAAAGGGATGTATTCCAAACTTTTGAGATGGCAACTATCATAATGATAACCGCCAATATAAACACGAATATAAGTGGTAAACCATGTCATATCACGACCTCTTATTCGGACATATTGACATAATATTTTGCATAATTAATTTTTATTATTTATGTCATATTCCACTTAATAATATTGTAAATTCATTTGCCATCACAATATAAAACAAATGCAATTCAAACAAATAAATCTTATAAAAGAAGATTTTTATAATTATTTTATCTAATATTCAATTTTCTTTTTAATGAAATCACTCCATTACACATCATTTGTGATTATTTATATTAAAAATAGTATCTCATAAATTTCAAATATAGATATATTATAAAAATTGACCTTATACGCTATTTTTGTATAATATATATAATTAAGCATTTGAAATTTATACTATGGAGGGGATCGTGTATGAATTATTTAGAACTTATTGAAAAGAAATTCTATACGTGACTTTCTCAATGTCTATTGAGCCAAAATAAATTAGATGAGATCACTGCTAATTCAGCTCAAAGCTTTTTGATGTAAACACACAGATACTTATAGCAGCTGGATGAAGATACCACCAAAGACTTTCAGGTGTTGTAGGATATCATTGAATTCTTTCAATGCTCCGGCTTATATGGTTATTTTTATCCGAAGATAAAGATAATTATCTTATAAATGCAGGATTTATGGCTGAACATCTTATTTTAAAGATTGAGGAAATGGGATTGTCCTCATGTTTTCTAACAAGTGAAGACAGCGATATGTTAAGAGTTTTTACTCATTAATTCGGAACTGGCTGTAGCAGCTGTGATTGCATTTGGATAGTAGTAAAAAGAGGATCTACAAAGCTTGATATACATTCACCTTCAAATGTAAGTATTAGCAGCAATCCGGACATATTGCTCCAAAGATCGCAGTTACAACTCTGGCATTTGATTCAGATTTTAACACTCCTTATAATTTTGATGACGAATATGCCGATCCGGTTGCTGCTGATGCTCTTTTACATGCATCCAGCCTTTCACCAAGCTTTTTAAATCATCAAAAATTATCGCTTTGTTATAAATGGAACTCATGTTTATTTATTTAACCGGTTTTGACGAAGTGGTTACAAAAGAATGACAATCTATTGGGACTCGGTGCTGCAATGCTCAGCTTCCATATGATATTGTCATCAAAATATTCAGGAATCGGAAGTGGAGCCTTGATGTTTCAAATATCAAACATAGATTTTAAAAATCCGAGTGATTATATTTTAGTAGCTGTTTTGGATATTTAAATTTTTAAAGGCACAGCACCATTTTCGACTGTGCCTTGAGCTTTTAGTGTTTAGTTTTTGCGCAAATGCCTTAAGCATCCACAATGTCTTCTCATATTCTTTTTACATAGCCTGTAAAAATATCTGCGGTAACAACTATCGCCTTCCTTATCAGCCAATTCCACAATTTTCCTTTGAATCGTTACCCAGTATTCAACATCAATAGTAAGTAATGAATAGCCTCGTCAATGTTGATGGCTTTGTCCGGAAGTTCCTTTACCTTGCTAATTTCCAACGCTTCTTTTAAGTTAGCTATCGGTAGAAAGCATCCTTAGCAAATATTCTCAGCTACCTCATCAATAATATCGGCTGTCTGATCATAATATTCCTCTAATTTGGAATGAAGAGTGAAAAATCCGTGTCCCTTCAAATTCCAGTGCATATTATGTAGTTTGATGTACATAATCTCCTGATTTGCTAAATAAGCATTCATTTTTGCAAGTAATTCCTGTTTCATAAATATTCCTTTCTGCAAAACAATACCATTTATGCAATCCATTTCTATCACCTCCAACTATTCATAGAAACTATATGTAAACTATTGTAATTCTCATACAGTCACTTTTTGAAATGAGTAGTCTCTATCAAGAGGTGATTCTATTCTATCATTTATCTTTGTCAAATCAACACTCTAGCCTGAATGTATACAGTATGTTATAAAGCTTTTAATACAAATATCTCTTCACATATTTTCCTGTATATGACTTTTCTATATTTGCCTATTTCCTCAGGTGTACCTGTAGCTACCACTTCATGCCACCTCCTGCACCGCCTTCGGGACCTATATCTATTATATATCGGCACATTTTATAACATCCAAATTATGCTCTATAACAAGTACCGTATTCCACTGTCTGAGAGTCTTCTAAGTATCTCCACCAGTTTATGTACATCTGCAAAATGAAGACCTGTAGTAGGCTCGTCTAAGATATAAATAGTCTTTCCTGTAGCCCTCTTTGGAAAGCTCTGTTGCAAGCTTTTATTCTCTGAGCCTCTCCACCCGCTTAGCTCTGTAGACGGCTGACCAAGTTTGATATAAGAAAGCCCTACATCATACAATGTCTGTATTTTCCTTGCTATAGTAGGCACATTCTCAAAAATGCTAAAGCCTCCTCCACAGTCATATCAAGTACATCATATATAGATTTTCCCTTATATTTTACTTCCAAAGTTTCTCTGTTGTAACGTTTTTCCGCCACAGAACTTCATAGATGTCATATATACATCAGGTAAGAAATGCATCTCTATCTTTATGATACCGTCACCTGAACAGCTCTCATCTTCCACCCTTTACATTAAAAACTAAATCTGCCCTTCTTATAGCCTCTCATCTTGCATCCTGAGTCGCCTGCAAACAGGTCTCTGATCATATCAAATACACCTGTATAGTGCAGGGTTTGATCTGGGAGTTCTCCCTATAGGGTGACTGGTCTATTGCAATTACCTTGTCAAGCTGCTCTGCAGCCTTCTATTGACTTATATTTACCTGGGATAGTATGTGCACGGTTTAGCTTCTAGCCAGTGCCTTATATACTATTTCATTTACCAAGAAGACTCCTGAGCCTGAGAACACCTGTAACACAGGTCATCACTCCTGTAGGTATATCTACATTTATATTCTTTAGATTATTTTTGAGCCGCACCTTTGACTTTAAGCCAACCTGCAGGTGTTCTTCTGCTCTCCGGGTACAGGTATCTTTATCTCACCTGAAAGATACTTACCGGTAATTGAATCGGATTTGCCATTATTTCCTTTAGCGGTTCCTGTAGCCACCACTTCTCCGCACATGACTTCCCGGCTCCCGGACCCATATCAACTATATGTCGGCTTCCATCATAGTGTCTTCACATCATGCTCCACCACCAAAACTGAATTTCCTATATCTCTTAGATGTTTCAATGTCGCAAGCGAGCTTATCATTATCTCTTTGATGGGTCCGATACTTGGCTCATCAAAATATAAGCCACAACCTACAAGCCTCCCGAACCTATCTGAGTTGCCAATCTTATTCTTTGTGCTTCACCGCCGCTAAGTGTACCTGTCGCTCTTGTAAGGCTTAGATAGTCAAGACCTACATCTATAGAATGTAACTCTCCCTGCTCTGATCTCCTTTAAAAATCAATGCACCTATAGCTTCCTGCATCTTTGTAAGCTCAAAGCTGTCTATAAAGTTTCTAAAACGTCGGTAATAGACAGCATCTGTAGCATCATAGATATTTTTTCCGCCAAGAGTTACAGCAGAGCCTCTTTTTAAGTCTTCTTCACCATCACTTACATAGTTTTGCTATTCTCTTACATACTGCTCATATTCTTCCTTCGCGCAGACTGTGAAAATGTCTCTCTATAACGCTTTTCCATATTCTTTATAAGGCCTTCAAATATAACAGGTATGCCGCTACCTCTCTGGCCGGTATACGCTGCATCTACCTGCTCAGTAGTACCGTAAATCAATATCATCTTATTTCCTTCGGATAGTCCTCAAAAGGTGTATCCAGACTGAAGTTAAACTTTTCTGCAAGTGCTCTTAGCATAGCATTACTAAAGCTTTTATCATTGCTGCTCTGCCATCCAAGTACTATTATGGCTCCCTGATTTTATAGAAAGTGATTTGTCAGGAATCATAAGATCTTCATCAAATTCCATAGTATATCCTAGTCCACACGGCCCTCAGGGCGTCTCCGAATGGATTGTTAAAGAAAAGGTTCTCGCTCCACCTCATCAATTGAAATACCGCAATCAGGACAAGCAAAGTTTTTGTGAAAACTTCATGGGCTCTCGTCTATTACATCAATAGTTTGTATAACGCCACCAAGATTTAGAGCTGCTTCCAAAAGATCTGTCACTCTTTTTCCTATATTTTCCTTTTACCGAGAGTCTGTCTATTACAATATCAATGCTGTGCTTAATGTTCTTTTTCAAAGTACTATCTCTTCACTAAGTTCATACATATTTCCATCAATCATAGCACGTACATAGCCTGATTTTGGCACTTTCTAAGTACCTTCATCAGTCTTCCTTTTTACCCTTTACCACGGTGCAAGTATCATAAACTTAGTCTTTTCAGGAAGTGTAAGCACTCTATCTACCGATCTGATCAATACTCTGTCTCATGTATCTCCTTACCGCAACAAGGGCAATGAGGAATACCTATTCTTGCATACAAAAAGTCTAAGGTAATCATAAATCTCCGTAACGGTACCTACTGTAGACCTTGGGTTTCTGTTCGTAGACTTTTGATCTATTGAAATTGCAGGGGACAGCCCCTCTATGCTTTCCACATCAGGCTTTTCCATCTGTCCCAGAAACATTTCTGGCATATGAAGACATTGACTCCATATATCTTCTTTGTCCCTCTGCATATACGGTATCGAACATAAAGAGGACTTTCGGAACCAGGAAAGCCCTGTTAATACAACCAATTCTCCTCTTGGTATGTCCACCGATATATATAAATTGTGCTCGTTGGCACCTCTTATTTTTATATACTTTTGTATCCATTACATCTCTCCATAAACATGTTCGAACAGTTCGAACATACTTTCGTAACAGTATATAATTTTATTTTAATTTCCGTCAATAATGGATATTATCTTTTTACGCAATCCTCCACACTGCCATTGTTCTCAATGGTATAGTCTGCATACTTTTGATGCTTTTGAGATCCTCATGTCATACATCTGCTTTAATTCTTCCCTAGTCCTATCTCTTACAAGAGGTCTGTTTGTATCTGATAGCAAAATCTTCATAAATCTTATCAAAATCCCTTACAAGGCATATGATAGTGCCTCCCTCAAAAACCTCACCGTTTCTGTCAAGGTAAAGCATTCCGCCTGGGAAATAACTCCTCTTGGCATTCCTATGACCTTTTTGCTGTTTCATGCTCCAAATCTCTAAAGTAATCTTCACCGTATTTTTGTAAATATATCAGGTATATCCATATACATAGGTTTCCTAGCTAGCTCATCTGTGTCCACATATTCGGTATTTGTCTCTCTTGCCAATGCTTTACCAACAGTAGTCTTTACCACTTGCCATAAATCCACATAATATAATCTTTTATCTAACATATATCAGTATCCATTTTCTATAAATAGCTACACATGTTTTGCAACATTTGTGGCTTTTCATATTATAAACTAATATATTTTTCACAATCTTTTTCATCTCTTTCAATATGTTCTTCCATATCCGAAATAAGCTTTTATGTTGAGTTCTTGCACGGTCAAGATTATGATTTTTCTCTTGCAATTTTTAAAATACTTATCACCCGCATATATAATCTCCCAAAAATCTTATACCGCATTCATAGGTCATTACTATTGCTCCATATGCAAAAGTTCAATCTCTATTATTTAGCTTTACCGCAAAGCTTCCAAAAATCACTTGTAAAGCTTCAAACAGTTCAATATCCAAGACCTACCTTTGACAAATCAACCTCATCTTCAAGTCCTTTATTTGCTCCGAAGCGAGATAGAATCACCAAAGTCCAAAAGCTGCAACTCCGGCATTATAGTATCTAAATCTATTACACACAATGCCTGTCTTGGTATCCTTATCAAATAAAATATTGTTAAGCTTGGTATCATTATGTGTAACCTTCAAAGAGATTTCATTATTTTGCAAGTGCTCTGTTAAAAGATATGGGTATATTCCTCTCTGTTTAAGAAAAAGTCTATCTCTTCTTTAACAGTCTTTGCTCTGCCCAGAGGATCTTCATTTATCTGTGCTTTAAATGTAGCAAATCTGTCCTCTGTATTGTGAAAGTTTTTGATAACTTCACTAAGTTTATTAACCGGAAAGTCTGCTAAAGATTTTGAAAAATTTCCAAAAGCATAACCCGACTCATAAAACTCTTTGGCATTTGTAACCTGTTCATAGCATATAGTATCCGCTATGAGTATAGGCTCTCAAATATCTCCTTTTACTGTCCTCATAAAAAGCTTTGTCCGTCTTTGGTCTTTATAAGATTTAGAGTCTCACGGTCCGCATCTCCGCCGTTTTTCAATCTTATCTCTTAAAAATGATGTTACTAAAGCAATATTTTCCATAAGCTTCTTCGGCTCTTTAAATATTGTCTTATTTATCTTTATAAAATAACCTTACCTGATCCCTCATAATCCAGAAGATAGGTATCATTATATGTCCATTACCATACTCTGAAAAACTCTTTAATTCGGTAAAGGTATTATATTTGCTGTAATACTTCTATTACACTTGATTTCCTTCTTTCCCTCTATTTCAAACCATTTTATTTCATTAGGCTCAAGTTTAAGTTCAAAATGAACTTCCGTCCCTTTGTAGACATTTGTAGACTGAGATTCATATGTATTGTTTACCACACTAAAATTTATTATTTTCCACATAGGCATTTACCTCTACATTCAAGTTAGTGCTAAACCATCTGTGTATACCCTCTTCATCATCTGTAGCCCAAAGTATCGCTCTATAAAAGCAATCTTGTTGTTTTTCAAGACTGTAAGGCAAACCGCTGATATAAACCATGCGCCCTTTTCCAATCTCCTTATCCAAGCTGTACTGAATCTCCTCTTAGTGCAAAGAATATCTGTACCCTCAAGTGCATATGAAGTCCTTACCTTCGCTGAAATATATCTCATCACAAACTTCCTCTGTAATAAAATGTGATTTTACTTCTTTATAATACTGCCTCTTGCCAAAGTAAAGCCGCTTTTCAAGCTCTCCAAGCTGAGTTGCATAGCTGCAATGTTCTTCCGTAATTATATCCGCTTGGTTCACCTACACCCTATAAAGCCTCCGCCATTATATAGCGAAAATCCCTTACCGCTGTAAGTATTCTCTCATCACTCCAATACTTTCCACCAGTTTCTTTGTCCTGTGTTCGCATCTCAATATTTAATACCACATCAAATTTATTTAAAATATCAGCATTCTTTAAAAATATCCTCAAAGCTGATAAAGTCTATATCAAAAAGGTGAACCGCTGAGGGCCTCTATTACTCCGGCATATGAATAATTTTTCTTATAGTATATGATGGTTGTGCCATGATTCCCCCACTCTATGCCTTATATCTTCCCCAACCGCTGAGTACAGCAATCTTCTTGATACAATGTGCCTTGCAATGCATTTGCGCCAGAGTTCTCTAAACTCATCACATACCTGCTTTTGTATAGTCAATAAGCTCAGGGAAATCAAGTGTAAGCTTCAAATAACCACCATATCCTATTCTGTCTAGGGTTTTCTAAGTATTGCTCTTCTGGCTGTTATCCAGTTTCTCTTTGCCTCTCCAAGCGGATCACCTCCCTTATGGAATGTGATCCGGAAGAAATATGGCAAAAAGTCTGCCCTCTGTATATTTCACACCTTCTATATCACTGATAAGTCTAAGTGTCTCGACCGTTGCCTACACTTCCACCACCACTGCATCCAAACCTAGTATTTTGAACTCATCCGCATACGGCTCCATGCTGTCAGTGATCACCCAGAAACATCATAGCTTCCTTACCGTACTCGTGAACTATATCCACCATCTCTTTGGCAAGTTTTGCAACTTCTCTTCTTTGGAAATCTATGAAGGCAAAATATTCCTTACACGGAACTCTGTAAGTATTGTTCATATAACCCTGATCTATAATATATTCAGGTCTGAACTTAATACCGGTTTCCTTTTCAAATTGGTCTAAAATATATGGACTTACAGAAGCTGTATATCCATACCAATCCACATACTTTTGTCTTGCAAGTTCATCAAATATCAATGTAAACTGATGAAAGAATGTGGTAAATCTTATTACATCAACCTTTGGATGCTCCTCCAAAAACTTTCTAAGTCTCTTCATAGAATAAACTTTTTGTTTTTTGGTTGACGCACATCAAAAGTTATCTGCTTTTCATTTGTCCAGCCGTTTTGTCACCCTGCATTGTACATATGTACTGGGATCCCCAAAATTATATAAGCTAGAAACTTACTGTATATTCATAGATATTTCTTTTTGCATTTATAATTACTTCACCGTCTTCATAACTCCAGTCACTCTAGGCTCTCCGATTGTCCTGTCCATGACTTCCCACCATCTTTTTATATCATCATAATCATTGACCTTTAAAAGATCAGGATGTAAGCCTTCCATCAATCTGATTCTAAGAGTATCCTCAGTTGCCATATGAAAGTCAGTCATTATATATCTGCTGCTACTTTCATCAGGATTAGCCTTTGCCCACTCATTATCCTTTCTGGTAGTATAATAAGTGGCATAGATCTTTGCATCAGTTCCTCTATTTCCTTTGCGTATCAGTGCCGTCACAATCCTACCCTAATGGCATCAGCACCCCAAAAAGTTCCATTATTTCCTTTGTTTTCTTCAATGATATCAACATCTGCACAGTATCGTTACCCTTCCTCTTAACATTTGTCCCCCTAGGTGTTATATATATTTTTAGTCAAAAGTCTTGTACTCTCTAACATTTTCTCTTTTTATTTCATAAGACTTTTACAAAAAGCTGTCTATCCAATATAATATTTTATTACAAAAAGTTCCAACTAAAATCTCAGTTAATATATACTATTCCAATAAAAACTCACCTCAAAATAAGGTGAGCTTTTAAAATAATAATAGTGATATATTATAAGTATTAACCAAGAAATTTATAAAAATGTTATTTGTCAAACTGTTTTAAGAAATCGCAAACATACTGCCGACTATCGGAATAAGTAAGAATGCCTTAACTGACGGGAGATATTTCTCTGTAACAGCCTTTATGCATATTTGCCATGGCATTAGGTGTTGCACCCATACCGAAACCATATGTGCCTGCTGCCAAAACAGCCGCATCATAATCACTTCTCCTTTCGTTTGAACACAATAAATCTCGCAAAGATATACATAAGAACTACTTTGACCCACCAATAGGTATAAACAGAGAAGGGCAAGTGCAGCCAACTGCCAAAGCTTGAGTGTAATCCTCTAGCTACACCTAGGAAAAGTGAAGACAAATACTTCCAAGATCGTTTATCTCTCCCTATGTATTCTAAAGCCGTCTGCATATTCACTGATATTTCTCATTACAGCCGCAACTATCATAGAGCCTATAGTATATAGGGAAGGTCATACCTGTCTTTGAAAGTACAAAAGATATAATAGTTCCAATACCCATTGCAAGTGAGCTGATACACTGCAAGGTGCATACATAGAAACTTCTCTTCTATGTTTCATCTCCTCTTCCACAAGCATACTGTCATCTTCACTATACAGCGGTATCCAGTAGATTCTTTTTCTAATAAGTCTGTTTGTCAATGGACCACCCATCAGTGAACCGGCTACAAGACCGAAAGTAGCCGCTGCTGTAGCCAAAGTGGTCGCACCTTCAACATTCATATCTTCAAAGCAAGGACCGAATGCTCCCTGCAATACCATGTCCTCCAATCATAGATATAGAACCTGTAACACATACCTATAAGCGGTTTATACCTAGGAGTTTTGAAAGACCTACAGCTACAAAATTCTGAGATATTATAAGTACCAACACCAACGCAAGGAAAATAAATGTGCCCTACCACCACTACTCTTAGTACCTTCATATTTGCCTGAAAATCCTACAGATGTAAAGAACATTACCATACAGACATTTCTAAGTGTTTCATCAAAGTTTATCTCCATAATACCAAATGCGTACAATGCACAGAATATTATAGCGAAAATCATTCCTCCAACTACAGGTGCCGGAATACAGAAAGTAGTTAAAAACTTTATTTTCCTTTAAAAGTACTCTATAAAGGGTGCAATTACTGCAACTGCAACGGTCTGGTACATATCCAGATTTAAAGTTTTCATGAAACTGTATCCGCACTTGACCTCAGCTTTTACTCCCGGCTATTCCATTATCACTGTATCATCACTAGCTGCTTTTAATGGAGGTACATCAATGTTGTTTAGTGTGGATTCATCAAAAGCATTTACATTGATCACCTGATATCTTATTAAAGCTGTCCTGATGGCTTTTTATTAAATTCAATACAGTTTCAATATTGTTTGAACTCATACTACTGTTTGCCATAAGTACCTGCATTACTCTACAGTGGTAATATCTCTGTTTATACCCTTATATGTGCCCTTCTTTATTGTTTGTAACACTATATCCACTATAACTGTTTTGAAGAAATCTTATTGCTCTGTCATCTAGTGAAAGAATATCAATAGCCACATTGGAATCCGCCAAAATCTGGAAACAGCTTTCGTAGGTACGTGACGCTGTTACAGTGCATCTATCTCACCACCATTTTCAAGGGCATTTGCAGCATCTTCTGGAAATGAAAGATATCTCACATCTATATCATCTATAGTCATACCATAGCTCTAAGAATATTCTTCGCATTTTTCAAAACGCTGGAGCCCTCTTCACCTACACGATACCCTAAGTCCGTTCAAGTCTTCCACAGAGTTTAGTTTTAATTTCTTATTTTACAACTATTTGATAGCTCTCTGTATACAGTCCAGCAACCATGGTTAATTTTAAAGGATTACCTTCAAACTCACCTTTTCCATTGTAAGCATCTGTGAGTGTATCATTTTGCACTATTGCCATACCACTGATATTGTTTTTCAAGCAATCTAAGGTTTTGCTGCCGAACCGGCACTTATCTGTATACTCATATCAATATCACTTTCCTGCTCAGCAATATCCTTTAGGGCATTTCCATATGCAAAATATGTACCACCGGTTTCCACCGGTTCCGATATGAATATTATTGTTTTCGCTTTGCTTTCCCGCATCCTGAAACCAACAGTGCATATCAATATAATAAAGCCAAAACCGAATTCTTTCCCTTATATCTTTAATACGCTATCCTCCTTCTCTGAATAATAAAAAGGGTAGTATATAATGCTCACCCTCAAGTCACTGTCATTTTTGACGAAAAATATTATACAGAAAAATTAGGCTGTACGTCAAATTGATAGGTTACCCGGATTCTGCTTTTGATTTAAAAAGCAATACATATATAACAATATTTTTGGTATTGAAAATAAAATATACAATTTGAAAATATTTAATGATACATATCTACAAACATAAATATTAATCAAGAATATTTTTCTTCCTATTTATTCAAAATCTCACCGCCGACTTCCTTGCCTTCTCTGTTTTCTGCACGTCTATGTCTTCTACAGCGATGAGCTGATCCACTTTTTCCAAATAATATCTGAGCTGACTCTATCACATAATGCCGCAGGCATATAAATCGAGTCTCTGCTGCAATCGCAGAAGCAAAACATACTTTGTTTTTCCTGCAACAATTCATATCAACTCCGTGAAATGACATTTGCGATAAGACTTGATGCAGCCCATGCTCTGCAAAGACTGTCTTTATCTTCCGACATTTTGCTTTGTCAAAATATCAATCTCATTTGAAGAGCCTATCCACCAAGAGCTATAATAACTTTTCTACAGTAAATTCATCGATTATTTCTATAAGTGAGATTATAGCCGGAATAAGCCTATTACTAAAATTCTAAATAAAAACTCTCTATGTCTCAGTTTTGAAAAGTGTCTCGGCCATAAGGTATGCGGTAAATACTTTTAAATTTTTCATCTTTTTCATTATCCAAAAACTTCGAATAGAAACTCTAAAACCTTCTTTATCATGTTTATAAAACTACCGGACAGATTTAGGTTCGTACCTTCATCCCAGTCTATGCAGATTAATTTATAATGATATCTCTATCTCTTCGCTTGCTCCTAAATCTGCAATAAATTTTTATTCTTTCGCTGTCGGGGAAGTTTGTCTTTTTAGTTCTTCATATCTGTTTTTGTAGGTCCATTATACATACACTCACTTTTTGTTATCTGTTTTATTTTCATCTTTAAAAAGCTGAAGTGAAATATTCAAATCATCAAAAATCAATATATTTAAAATTGTGATAGGAATAGCGAGTATATATTTTATAACTTTTACCACTTTATGGTCTCTTTTATATTTTGAGATTTTTAATACTAAAAGCACAATAATTAAAAATATAAATATAGAGTAAAACAGTATGTCTTCATTGGTAATATATTATTTTCATATATGTACCCTTTCCGGTATTACCGCAGTGTGTTAATTAAAAAATATATTTATGATGACTTCTTCATAGCCATTTTGAAGCATTTGGCTATGAAAAATGACTACCGACGATATCAATTCGCCATTATTCGGATTTTGGCGTAGAAAATATAATTGGCGAGATTATCCGCCCTTTTCTGTTCTATCATCTTATCTTTCATCATCTGTTTTGATTTCACATCCCAACACTACTATAACATTAATACCTCATATTTTCCAAGTTTGATGTAGTCTTGCTTATCTCTTTGAACATTCCCTCCAACTTACTTTTTCCAAAAATCATGAGTTATTCTTAGGTATTGACGCATACCTGCAATTTTCATTCATGATGCCAAAGCACCTTGTTTACAAATATAGCAACTTTGTATTTAGGAATATAGATATGCGTACTTCCTGGTAAACTTTTATAATTTAATCTGTATCCTTCATTATCTGAATCTCTACCTGCAAATTAAGTTTTTATAAAATCCTCGCCGTTTTTCACTGTACACTTCCTCAAAATCATCTTATTGATGTGGATGCGGTTTCATATTTTGTATTACTTAACAAATATTCTTCAAAACAATTTCTGTTGTATATATGATATGCAAAACATTAACTTCCTTTATAACTTCTAATATATCCACCATGGCCTCATCCAAACAGTCCCAAACTGTAGCTGGTTCATTCCCAATGCTAAGCTGTCAAAACTTTTTGAACTTATATTTATAGGCATTTTACATTACCGTAGTTCATAGGATTTTCCTTTTCAAGTTTTTCAACCATCTCATTACAGTTGCTGATTCCCGTCTTTATAAAAAGTATAAAAAGTGTCTCGGCAATAATTTTATCCATATTACTATCGATAAGTACCAATTATCCTCAAAAACCCGGATTGTTCATTTTTCTGGTACTCGAGAGTTCTGTTTTCTTCAATTATCTTATTTATACACCCTCTGATATTTCTAAATCTGCAATAAGTTTTATTCTTTCGCCGTCAGAGAAGTTTTATAATTCTTCATATCTTTTTGTAAAGTTGTTATAGCACCCATTTTTGTTTTCAGTTATTATTTTCTAAATCTTGACATACTTTTGTTGACCGCCCACTACCTACCTGTTTTATTTTACTATTATCATATAATTCCTTTAAAGCACGTTCTATTGTCCTTTGCGATATATCAGGACAAAAGTATCATAATATCCTTTTAGAAAGCGGCTCTAATGACCTTTGAATAACAGATAATACTCTTTCCGGTGATGTCAATTTTTCATTTCCAATAAGGTTAAATCTGTCATCACATTCTTCATACGCTTTTTAATAAAACTCCGAGCATATATCTTATAAACGGGATTTCATCATTTTTCACCTGTATGCCACTTTTTCACTTGATCTTTTGCAACTCTTCATAATAAGACTCTTTACTCTCTTCAATCAGCATCTCTATACTTATATACCTTCCAACAAAAGTAACCGAACTTATAAAGTAAAAAGTAATGTCAGTAATCTGCTCATTCTTCCATTACCGTCATCAAAAAGGATGAATACATAAAAAAATCATGTATAAGTACAGGTATTAAAATTAATGCCGGAATATTTTCTTTTACCGCTTTCTTATAAGCCTCAACCATTTTATCAAAAGTACATTTTCTAGTTTCAAAACTGCTTACCGGCTGAAATCTCACTTTTCCTGTTGCCTAGCGCATCTACTTCCATAATAGTATTGTCTAGGGTCTTAAATTTTTCCCTTTATAGTTTACATATGAATATGAATACAACTGATTATGGAGAGTTAAAATATCATTTTTATTAAATTCTATATATGCATAATTTTCATGAATAATGTCAAGTACATGTCTATATCCTGCAATCTCCTCCTCATTTCTGTTTCTGGGTTCTGCCTTTTTATTCATCAGTTCGTTTAAGTCTTGCATCATTTGTATAAATCCCTCAATAGCATTTGAAGACTTCGTACTTTGTATTTTAGCTACATCAATCATCTTATCCAAAAACATCAGGATAATTTTTACATAAAGTTCTTGTTTTCCCCTTATATTCGTGAATTTTTGCAATTGTATGATATATATTTACAGGCAAAGACAATTCCATAAGCTTTTAAATAATTGAATTCTCTCAAAACATCACCTCCATTTTTCTCGCCATTATAGCATATTTGGCTATGAAAATAAAGGGGCTGTCGCGGAAATGGCATCCATAAAGAGGGAGGTGTGACTCAAAACGAGTCACACCTCCCTAGATTTTTACATAAAAAGATGGCTAACGATAACCATCTTTCTCCGTTACATGTTATAATGTAACTATGCTCACAGTTAATTATTATAATGACTTTTTGAAATAGGTCAACAGAAAATCAACTTTAGCTTATATGAATTGAGTTTACCCTGATGACGATCCAGTCTATACCCTAAAATTTATGGAGGATTTAGATTTTTCCGGACTATTAGCCAATTGTTCGGACAAGGGAAGAACAGGGTACAAATCCGATCTATGATGTATGCAGTTATTACTTATGCAAATATGCGTGGAATACGCTCTATTGATCGTATTGTGGATTTATGTGAAAGAGATATTGCTTTTTATCTGGCTTACTCAAGGAGAAGCCTAAAAGATGCTTTTTATGAATTTAAAAAGTAGAAACTTACTTCAGATATTTTCTGGATGACTTAAACTATCAGTTTATGAGACGATTACAAAAGGAAGGATTTGTAACATTAAAAGAATTGTTTATTGATGGAACAAAAATAGAAGCTAATGCTAATCGTTATACTTTTGTATGGCGTGGAAGCATTAATTATCATCTTGCAGGTCTGCTGGATTCTATTGATAAGCTTTTATTCAGACTATAATTCTTTTTACAAGATAATGGATTTGGTGAAAAGTACGAGCTTGGAAATGCACAAATGTTTGTGATTGACGGGATTGATAGAGTTAGAGATATTATTGAAAAGAACAGAAAAAGAAAGATTACAAAAACATAAAAAGCTATCTAATAACCGTATTATAGAGAGTTGATAACTGCTCGCCTATTGAAATACTTAAGCTTCAGAAAAACCTTATGACTATTGCTGACGGAGAAGGTATTGTATTTGTTAACGGAAAGGGTAAGAGAAAGCCAAAGCTTCAACAACTCTATGAAGAACTTGAACATTGTGGACAGCGATTAATGCACTATAAAGAATGTTTTGAGATTATGGGGAAAGATAGAAACAGCTATTCCAAAACTGATTTGGAAGCAACCTTTATGCGAATGAAGGAAGATCATATGTTTAATGGGCAGCTAAAAGCCCGCATACAATGTACGAGATAGCGGTAGAGAATTATTTTATTGTACATAGTTATGTAGTAATGATCGTACAGATTATAATACATTAATTCCGGTCCTTGAAAAGCATAAGGAAGCATTCGGAGAAGTACTTGAAGAAGTGACGGCAGACAGCGGTTATTGTAGTGAGAAAAATCTCTTATATCTAAAAGAAAAATAAGATAGACAGTTATATAAAACTACAGGATTATGAAAAACGAAAAACAAGAGCATACAGTAAAGATATAGGTAAATACTACAACATGAAGACAATGGTATTTGAAGATGAGCAAGTCTATATCTGTCATGACGGTCGTGAACTTAGACATATCAACACAGAAAAGAAAAAACAGAATGGTTATACACAAACATATGAAGTATATGGATGTTCAGACTGTAGTGGATGTGAACATAAGTCTAAATGCTTATACAAATATAATCCTGATAAAGATGTTGATAAGAACAAAGTGATGAAGATCAATGAAGTATGGGAAGAGCTTCGAGAGAAATCACATGCTAACATACAGAGTGAAAAAGGTATTCTGAAACGACAGACACGGTCTATTCAAACGGAAGGTCATTTTGGAGATATTAAAAGAGAATGAAGATTTCCGACGCTTTTAACTATCGTTCTTCAGATAAGGTATATAAAAGAATTTATGCTTTTGCGATAGGAAGAAATATAAACAAATATCATCGTTTTCTCTACGCAAAAACTAAAGAAATTTGAAGGAAAAACTACAGGAGAAAACAGCATAGTAAAAATGCAAAAAGCAAAATTTCAGCTAAGGGGGTTTTATGCCCAAAAATAGACAGTATAATAGAAAAAACAAAATATCCTGACAAAGTCACAAAAGCCCAAAAAGCCTTGTATTTGTCAGGATATTTCTATTTTCGTTCTGCGGGAAGTAAAATTACTTATTTCCGACAATCCCTTAGGGTTTTGGCGTAGAAAAATACTGTTGGAGATATTATAAAAATATCCTAGATTATAGTCCTAATATATTCTCACTGTCTCGTAATTTATCCCATGATATTATTATAAATAAATAATATGGCAAACTTTTTGAGGTAATTAAGTAATCCTGTTACTAAGTATCTGTAAAACTACCTTTTAGTATAAAGATATTTTTCTATGATACTTTCAAATATTCTCTATTTCCATCTGTAAAGTTTTATACTCATATCTTGTCTAAGATTTAGAAATACTCTATTTATATCATCAAGCTCATCTGAAAATTATAATCAAACCATTATCATCAAAATGATATATACCTCTATCAAATGCCTTATCATGGGTTTTGGACACAGTAATCCATCGTATCAATATCCAAACGTTCATTTTCATCGCTATCTTTCCATGGTTTTAATATGACTTGCAATAAGAAAATCTTTCTTTGTTACATTACATAAACAACAATGGCTGTACCTATACAATAACTGTTCTTTAAATATAGCCTTTGATTAACACGTATTTTTAACTACTGCCCCTTTATCTATTCCTGTAAATTAAGTTTTACAATTTTATCTTCTACTCCTTAGCATTATAGTATTCGTCTTTAAGTTTATATCCCTTCGATCTTTTTATTATTTTTCTTCAACCATTCGCGAAAAACTCATGAATACTTCGTTACTCCATCAGAAGATAATTCCGGTACCGAATTCTTCCAATCACGTAGTATTATATTATTATAAATAACATCTTTCTTATCATCATAGGTTAAACCAAGTCTATCAAAGTAGCTTTTTAAACTTGTTTCTGTAACTACTGGAATAATCATTCCAGGAAAATAAGTGATAATAAGCCTAGATCTAAATGGCTTATATAGTCTACTATTTGCTATAGCATTATAATCCTCATTTTTAGCATCCTCCAGTAGTTTAATTATATCTTTTTATGGCTGTAAATGCTCCTTCATAATCATCACCATATATATCATAAGTTGGTGAAAGTGTAGCAGTTATACCTCCTTAAGATATATTCCAAATCTCATATGGGTGTACGTCTCTATAGATGCCATATCTTTAAGTTCATCCTTTATCCTATAACAGAAACTCATCTTACTGCCTCATAGCATAATCATTCAATGAAAGTTCCATTAATGATTCTATCGGATAATCCTCAACAAATTTCCTTCTTGATTTTTTTCTGCGTTCTTATGCCACTCAACTGCTTTATCATACTCATACTCTTTTAAATAACTGTATTTTTCTTTAAGACTCAAGTCAAATCACCCTTCTTACAATCTAAATTATAAATTTTACTTTAAACCATTTATTACATTCTAATCTTTCTGTGCAAGGATAGCATTATGCACTTTTTGGCTTCAACTGGGATATATTCTCCGTTTTGTTATCAGTCCACCTCCAAATAAGTCAAATAATTTTTGAAGTTTTTCATTTAAATCAATTTTTCGGATCTGAAAGAAGCCTATCAAAAATTATAAGCAACTATATTTGCCAAAAAACTTCTCCGAAGCATTAATTTTGCATCGTAAATCTTCCTCATTTTTCATTATCGCGCCTGATTTTAGCATCGCTTATAATTCTTATTTCATTTGCAATTTCAGCATATGAAATATGATCTTTAATAGATGTTGCTTTGCTTCTGTTTCGCTCATATCTATATACATCTTCTCAAAGACCTCATCTATTTGGTTTGAAACCTTTTCTATTTCAGCAAGGTTTTTTTATCTTTTATTTCCTTTATTTGCCCTCTGTACTGATTTATATCTCGCCTTTAAAAATGAAGTAACATAATCACTTCTTCGTTTTATCCACGGAAATGCAGTTCTCTTCCACCACGGTACAACTTTTATTATTTATCACATAATATAATCCTGCCCCGGCTGCAACAGCAGCTATAATAGCAACTGCAAGTGCTTCACCCTATCTCTTTGGAGCTAACCGCATCTACTGCTTCCCATTCTACAATATCCGGATTTTTTTATTTTCTTTATCACGAGCCTGTCCCTCTAACACGATTCGCATTTTCAGAAGAATTTACAAGGTGATACCCATCTTTCAATATTGGTTTATAAAGCTTTCTTCCCATAATTTACAAATCCTCTTTATAATGATTATTTTCTCAAAAATCTTTTCGTTTTCCACAATACATTTTTAATATATTCAAACATCACACTCGGCATTTTGATAAAAGTCCTCCGTTGATTTTCTTAGTTTTTCCTTACGGAATCATAAACTCGTATATAAGAATCATCATTATAAACTGATATGGACTCATCAATCTTTACAAACAATTCCTTAGCATTGTCCTAAACTTTTAAATTATCTTGAATTCTACGTAATTCATATACTAATCTGTAATCTGCCTCTGACCTGATATTAAATAGTTCAAAAGTTAATTTACTCTAAAACTTCTCCATAACACAAAAACTCTGCATCTTCACCAAAAAGTTTCTTTGATTGATATATAGCAATATATTCAACTGATGATAATTACTATTTAAACTATCGACAGGAACATAGTAATACTTCTTATTAAAACATTCCACCCACTGCTCTATTGAGCTTAATGATCCCACAAGTACATCTTCCCTAGTCCAATCTATTTTTTTCAGTCTATCCTCAATGCCCTTAGGTAGAACCGCTCTCTCAAATGCACTGGAATCAGATTCACCGACAAGCCTTGTCAATAGTTCTTCAGCTATTTTGGTTTTTCCGGTAAAATGGTACACCACCTATATTAACTGAGCCAATGCTTCTATAAAAATTGATGTGAACGGTACTCTTCCTCATTGCCGGGATACGGAAAAAGAACATATGCTCCAAACATCAATGTCTCCGTAAAATCACCATTCTTAGCTACTATAGCATCCCTATATCTGTGCATTGTATTAATATCTGCAACCTTCGGCCCCGGTTTCTTTTCCTTATCCGGATAATACTCATCAGGATTTATCTCAACCTTATATTTCGCATCGAATACATATTGAAATTTTGCCGTTTTCCCATTTATACCACTCTGTTTTTGATAGTTTCAAAACATTGTCAGGAATCTGCTTAACTCGTATCTGATGGATATTCTCCGGGATTATAAATAAGCTCAAATCTATCACCTGTGTTTGGATCAAGAAAGCGTACTTCCGATTTTGAATTTTTTGAAAGAGTAACAACAACTCCTTTTCTGTTAGCCTTTATTATAGGCGTTTGCGAAAACGCCAAAAAGCCGTATAAATACGACACTTTTTTTGTTACTGAATATAAAAATCTCCTCTAGGTCTGTGATATAATTGAGTTGCACAAAAACCATAAACCACATCCCTAAAGGAGACATTACTATGATATCACAAAAACAACTCTCTTTGGCAGATATTTTTTTGAAGATTGTAAAGATATTTTTTTGAATCTGACAAACCTCAGTTTCTTACTCTGCTCGAAAATCACATTGACCTTGATGAAATTTATTTCCGATTTTCTTTTTTTACAATCATTATTATGCAGCCACAGGCAGAAATCGCAAAATATCCTTTGACTGCTATGCTTTGGGCTTTGATTATTCAACGCCTGTTTTCTATTCCTACAGATTCTCTTTTACTGGTCTTTCCTTCATTATTCCAAACATCTTAGAGAATTCTGCGGCTTTACCAAAGTTCCTGATGCCTCTAAAATCACTCGTTTTAAACAAGATTTTTATTGGACTTACAATCTGTTTTTTTGATAAAGCTTGTTGATATAACTGAACCGATATGTAGGGATATTGATAACAACCTTGCTTCTATGCTTTTGTTTGATACTTCAGGTATTGAAGCTTATGTAACCGAAAATAATCCTAAATATGCCAACCGCATTATCAGGCAGCTCAAATCCTATGCAAAATCTATGAATTTTGATAGTTCTTATGACCCTTATAAGGTGGCATATGCTTCTATGCCTACATCAGCTTCATCAAACCATGAGGTTAAACAGCAGTACATTAACGGGCATTTCTGCTACGCTTACAAGTTCGGTATTATTACCAATGGACTTGGAATTGTTCGTTCCATTGATTTCTACAACAAGGATTATCTTACTTCCCATCCTGACATTGTAGTTGAAAAGAAAGCAAAGTCTCCGGATGAAGACAAATCGCTTGCTGATTCCAAAGCTTTACTGCCTACCTTAAAGGACTTTAAAACAAGGCATCCAGACATTAAACCATCTATATTCCTTGGTGATGCAGCCTTTGATACCATTGAGATTTACAAATCACTTTTTGAAGATTTCAATTTCCAAAAAGCATTTATTCCTTTAAAAGTTAATCTCTCAATGGATAATGTTAAATATACATTCAATGAAAATGGTATTCCTTGTTGCCCTCATGATTCTTCACTTCCGATGAAACGTGAAGGAAGTAAATCCCATTTAAGGAGCAAACTGTCTACAATGAAGTTCGTTTGTCCAAAAATGAAATGGGAATACAACCGACAAGACAAGTCCAAACGGCGTGTCTGTCACTGTGACAATCCTTGTACAACTTCTTCCTGCGGTAGAATGATTTATGTTTATCCTGAAAAGAATCTCAGAGCTTATCCCGGAGTAGAACGAGGTTCTAAAGAATGGGATGAAACATATAAGATCAGGGTAAATGTTGAAAAATCAATCAATCACTTTAAGGACAGTTTCTGCATTGCCAAACGGAAAACAACAAATGAAAAAACACTACATTCCGATTTACTGCTGGCCGGTATATCACAGTTATTAACTGTAGTTGTTGCTGATAAAAATCAACCAACGACAACATATCAGAAGTTTAAAATCTTTAATTGCTTAGGACTTATCAACTTTATATAAGCACTATGCTTATTAAAGTGCGCCTAAATATTGCAGTTATCAACTTTTTAGCTTAAAATTTGTGCTTTGCACAAATTTATCCTTGTATGCACTAAGGATTGCGAACGAGCTCAGCGAGTTTCGCAATTACCTATCGGGATTATATGAGAAAGATAAGGAATCGTCAGCTTGAACGCGCTGAAAAGCTCGTCGAAAATCCTTCTTCTCTGAATAAAAATGTCCGAACGATCCCAAGCGTTTTATACGTCAGAATCACTGTACCTCTGACGGAGAGATTGCAGATAAAATGATCCTTTCGATAGATGAAGATGTTGCAACAGAAGAGGAATGTTATGACGGTTTCTATGCCGTATGCACAAACCTGAGAATGTAGGCAACGATTATAAGTATTAATCAAAAAGCGATGGCAAATTGAAGAATGTTTCCGGATTATGAAGAGCGAATTTCAAGCCAGACCGGTATATCTCAGTAGAAAAGATCGAATCACGGTACATTTCATTACCTGCTTCACCGCCCTGATTCTTTATCGTATTCTGGAGAAGAAGTTAAGTGAGAGTTATACCACTGAAAGCATTATAAGAACATTGAAAGAAATGAACATGCTGATAGCCCTCGGTGAAGGATATATCCCTGAGTACACACGAACCGACCTTACAGACAAAACTCCACGACACATTTGGTTTTAGAACGGATTACGAGATTGTATCTCAAAGAGAAATAAAAAGATTTTAACCACAACGAGAAAGCAGAAATATTGCTAGAATTCAAAAAGAAAACAAGAGCCTATAAATGGCGTAGTTACGCCGTTTATGGGCTCTTGACTCTTTCGCAACCGTCAAAGACGGGAGTATATATCGATTGAATATTGTATACAATAAGAGTTATTATTGTTTTTAAATTAGTGCAGACTAACTTTACACAAAAAATATCACAGGCGTATAAAAATATTAAATAATAAATAAAAAGTAAAAACAATAAAAACAATATAATGAAATTCGTGCTTTATAAGCAAATGCCTATATAGCATAAAAGAATAAAAATAGGATATATTCTTATTATTAGAAAAAAAGCATAATGAAGAATATGAGGGGTGATTTTTGAAGTATAGGAGAATGAAAAATATTTTTATATGTATTAGTGAATAAAAATAGAAAATTAAAAAGTGGCTGTAAAAATAGAAGCTTGAAACTCTTTTCATAGAGTTGTTGCCTAAAGAGAGCTTTCTATTTTTACAGCATCTATAGCTTTATTTTCGTTGTATTGAGCTATTTTCTCTTTGATTTTTCGGGAACCATCCTTTTTCCACTCTTTTTTTCCTGCTCATAATCTCATGGATACTCCAAAAAGCAGGAAATGCCAAAGATGGCCAAACTTCCGAGAGGAAAAGAGAAGGGAGAAAAATGCTGGCTACACAAGCGAATAGACCTATTATGAAAAAGCCAGGCTATTTTTACTAAAGTAATACTCCGCATAGACCACTATTGGGTGAAATATCCCTATACAGAGAAAGCAAACCAAGCCTAAGAGTAAACCTTGAAAGCTCATAGTTTAAAAATACTCCCCGAAGCTCTCGAAGCAGAGTGTTAAGATCCACCTCTGCCCGTTCACTCATCATCTTTACCGTGGCTTTTCGGCATCATAATACGAGCAAGAGGAGTGTTTAAGGCCCCTAAAGCGATCGCTTTAATCGGAAAAAGGAGAGTCTTTAGCATTGGGATCTGCTTCCAAAAATATCTTTTAACAGAGTGTCTTCGGTGATTTCTGTCAGCTTGCCGGCTGTCAAAGACTCTGTACTTTCTCTATTTTTCTTCGTCTCCCAAAGTCCCTGCGTTTTCTTTTATTGCCTCACATCTTCAGAAGTCTCTGAGTCTCTCTCTTGTCTTCGTCTTCAGCAGTCTCTTTTGCCTTCACCCTTTTCCCTGCTGCTCCCAGGTCAGAAGAGTTTGAGAGCCCTAGGGAACGGATATGGGTGCAGTCCCGCATCATTTCCAGCACACCGCGGAACTTTCCCTTTTTCATCTCGAACCGCATAGTAAACGATATAAATGAAAGAGGTCCGGCTTGTTGATCCAAAACTCAGCCTTGTCCTGCTCTCCGGAACGAAACTTTTTGATGATTTCCTCAACGATATGTACAGAAGCCTTTGATGACAGTTTTTCACATCTCTTCCGATGACATTTTTTTACTCCTGGGAAAAACTCTGTGCTTGGTGTCGGTGTAGAAGCACACCAGTTCATTTTCGTCCACATAGGAAAGATCCACCGGCATGATAGCTGGTAAAATCAGGTTAATCTGATCCAGGGTAAGCTGACCGGTAGTAACTATTCAACTTTTCTTCTTTATTGTTAAAGCCGTATTTTCCCAGAAGATCGGCAAGCTCTTCCGCAAAACCGGGAGCGGAAGAAAGTCCAGATAGAGGAGCACCGGATGTAGAAGCTGAGACAGAAGAGGAAGCCGAAGTTGAATTGTCGGACTTATCTGCTTGCACGCTAATATAGGCAAAACCGATTTCCCGGTCTCCCTCGGCCATATAACGGAACTCTTCTTCATTAATCATTTCCAAGGAGGTGGGGTAGAGGATATTTTCTTCCTTGTCCATCAAATCCCGAACATCAGCCACAAGTTCTGCCTGCTTTCCGATAAATTCCTCTTCCTTATCCTCTAAAAAGAAGATTGTAGCACTCTGAAATCTCATCCCGGATAAAGTCATCCAAAGTCCACGATGGTGGTGGTAGGGCGGGTAAAGCCTTTCTTTTCCAAAACCGGGTATAATTGGTTTTGCTTTCTGGACAAATGAATCTTGAATTTCAACAAGTCTTCATAAAGCTCCAGCCATTGGTTTTTAATGAGAGGGTACTGCACCAAATCCTCAACGGAAAGCAGTAGTTCCTTCATTTTGGCATTTTCCCTACGGTAACAGGAGATGGGATGATTTTCCGGAAGCTCTTGATCCTTTGTGACTAAAACATCCTGGAAGACCTCCAGCATAGCTTGAATATCTTCCTTAATGCACTCATCTTCGTTTTCTTCCACCATTTCCTGCTCGATAATGGCGATTTCATAGGGGCAAGGTGCTGTACTCTATCTTTAAGGGCTTTTCTTGCTTCTTCCAAAGAAATCTTTCCCTCATCATAGGCGGATTTTATTTCATGGACAATTTCTAACTTCTTACCATCAATATTTTGAAAATTCTCTCTCATAGCTTTCTCCTTCAGGGGATATTCCTATCTGCTATCCAATTAGATTAGAAAGGAAAAATATAGTATTGCATAGTTGGTTAGAATAATCTAACTTATAATATTATAGCAAAAAAAGAAGAAAAGAAAAAGCAATGAAATTTCCATATCAAATTCTAAACCTAGGGGTGAAAAGTTTATTTCCACTATCCCTATATTAAAAGTTGCATTTAGTAGTACACTTTTATGTAAGACAGCTACCAGAAAGGTAGGTATTAATATAAAATCTTTAAATTCTTTTTATCACTTAACACTCGAAGATAGACACATTATACTCGCCGGCATAACTAATGGTTCCACTAAAACTGCTATCGCTAAAACTATAGGTAAAAACAAGTCTACTGTTTGTAAGGAAATTAAGTTGCATCGTAAGTTGACTCACAGATGTAGTATGCCTCTTGAATGTAATAACTACAAGAAATGCCCTTTTGGACGTAAATGTATTACTGAATGTATACTTTATTCTCCATTCTACTGCAAGAGGCGTGACCGCTCTCCCGGTGCCTGCAATGGCTGTAGTAATCGGAGGCATTGTCGCTTCGATAAGTATGACTATTCCCCACAAGATGCTTGGTTAGATTATAGATATACACTAGTAGACTCTAGGCAGGGTGTGAATCTAACCGCAAAGCAGGCTAAAGATCTAGCCAATACTATAGCTCCTCTACTTAAACAAGGGCTATCTCCATATCAGATACTTGCTTCGCATCCTGAACTTGGTATATCTGAGAAAACACTGTACAATTACATAGAGGGTGATGTGTTTCATGAGATAGCCGGTATAACTGTCCTTGACCTTAGACGACAAGTCTCAAGAAAAACCTTCAAAAGAGAAATCAAAGAAATTTAAAAAGAGCAGATAATAAACATCTGATTGGACGTACATATAATGATTATAAGATATACATTGATTACAATCCGAATGCTCTTATAACTCAAATGGATACAGTCTATAACGACGAAACCATGGGACCATTTATTCAGACTTTCAAATTTATTCCATAAGGCATCTTATTCGCACTCTATCAAACTGAAAAACATCCTCTGCTATGAAAGATGGAGTAAATACATTAGAGACTATTCTTGGCAAAGATGTATTTAGAAAATATGTAAATGTTTTACTAACTGATAGAGGTTGTGAATTTTATGCAGCAAAGGATATGGAAACAGATATGGATGGCTCCACACGCACTAGGGTATTCTATTGTAATCCTATGCAATCATATCTCTTTTAAAAACATAAAATTCAGTACCTCTATCATATGCTGTACACACTATCTCAACTTTTAAAACAGCTAACTTTACACTATCATTCACTCATAAACTGTTCGTTCTTCTGCAATGCCTCCACTATTTTCCTTTTGGTGCCTTGCTTCTATATATTGTACTCCAAGATTTGATCAGGTTTTTCTGATGTAACAAATACAGGTTCAACTGCACAAAAAGAAGGAACTGTTTTTCCAAGCAAAGCATTTGCTCCACATAAAAGCAGCTGCCTGACCCTCTTCAAAAGGCTGCTGTGCACTTAATACCTTTATACATCCTCCTTTAGCCATATCTAAGGCAACCATAAAAATCAAGATCAGATGTTGCTACCGCAATATCCTCTCTGTTTTATGTCATGAAGTGCTTCCACAACCTTTTATAGCTGGTCCCTCCCATGAAACATATATTCCGTCAATTTCCGGATGCCATCTCAGAAGTTCCTTAGTCTTCTCATATTCATCTTTTTAGAAAATACTTCTGTTGCACAAATATTCAATTCAGGATATTCTTCTCTTATAATTTGTTCCACAGCCAAATCTCTCTGATTTGTGGCATAGAATTGATGTCCATATCGAATTATACCGATATTTTTTTCTTATGATTTAAAAAGTAAATAATCTCCCAGACCTCTACCTATATTTCTTCCATTACTGCGTTCATTAACATTAATACAAGATACATATCCTGTTCCCTCAAAACCGTCAGGAACATGTCCCATAAATACCAGTTTTGTCTTTGTCCTTATTACTTCTTTAAATACATCCTGCGTCATTGTATGGTTTACCGGAAATGCAATCATAATATCAGGTTCCAGCATTAAAAGACTTTGTATTTGTTTTCTTTGCATAGAAAAATCCATCTGACATCCCATTACAGCAATTATAGTAATACCAAGTCTGTCAAAAACATCTCTAACCCCTTGCTCATGCAATTTCATAAAGGAAGCTCCAATATAATGATATACAATAACCGCAGTATATCTTTTCATTCTGCAAATATCCATTTCTTTTCTGTTAAAGATAGCGTATACATATCCGCACTCTTTTTCTCCAAATGGTCCTCTTGCTGCACCGGTAATTGAATCTCTAATAATCATTTTTAGCCGATATAAATATTTTGGGAAGATTTTTTAAAACACCTCAAATTTATCATTTTCTGATAATTCTTTTATTTCTATCTAAGCATAAGTTCCAGCTGACTTTTCTGCAATACGTTCAAAGTCATTTTTCAGCCATAGAAAGAGAAGGATTTAGATATGATGCACTGTCCTCATTTCCAAAGCACATAATTGATAAATCTTTCGGACATCTGACATTTCTCTTTCATCATATAACGATATACTCTATAAATATAATCAGAATCTGCAATTAAAAGTGCACTTGAGCATCATCTCTGCCTAAATAGACTCTGACAGCATACCAGATATCTTTTCTCAGAGCTGTCTTTATGCAGCACATATTGCTTTTTAATCTTTTAATTCCACCGATCTTTGAAGAGCATTTTTCATATCCCTTTTCATGAAGTCATTATTATAACTCTTTCAATGAAATCTATCCATTAAAGTATAGCTATTTTTTTCATGTCACTTCTAATAAAATGAAGTGTACAATCGTATGCTAGCTTTATATATATCTGTTGATACTCTGTCAAATGCAGAGTCATCCACCTCATTTCCGATTACCACACAAGGAATCTGTAATGAGCGAACTATATTTTGAATATATAATTTATCAGATCTAACAGAAACAAAAACACCTATAATTTCGTTTCATTATCTCACATAACTTGTTGATAATATCCATTTCTAATTCACTGTTGCAATTTAAACGGACTACTAGTATAGCCCTTATCTCTCAACCAATGACTTAAGCTTTACTCCAAACATCTACTTATATATTTATCATCTTCATACTGACAAATATAGTAATATTCCTTTTGAGATTTATATATACTTTTCACGAATCTGTCTCCTAACAACAAATTTGGGTGGAAAATCAGCGTTCATTATCGCCTGCTCTACCTTTTCCACAAGCTCAGGGCTTACATATCTTGTTTTATTTATTACATGTGAAACTGTTGCAGTAGATACTCCTGCCATTTTGGCTATATCTTTTATGGATGCCATATTTTCTCCTATTTCAAAAATATTATCTGTCCTGAAGTAATTCCCTTGCATTATATAAAGGCTTTGATTTACAAATTGGTACAAACTTAATTTGTAAACTATTATAACATTTAAAGCTGTTATTTTTCTATCAAAATCAATATAAGTAGTATAACCCTTCTGTCAAAAAGGCACTGAAACAATATGTATCAGTGCCTTACTATTATATTCTAAATAGTACTTTTTAAAAAATTATATAACAAAATTTGTCATATACTTCTTTGAAAGTTTTAAATGAATCAATTACTTTTTCTCTTTTGAACCTTCAAAATATTTGTCTTCTATTTCTATACAGTGTATCCATCATAGCGATATCAGTTAAAGCAGATACATATTTACCCCAATCAACATCTCCATACCAGGTATCTTAGGGTGACATATACTCCAGAGGATATGCCATTACACCAACTTGATTCAATTATCTCTATAAAAGCTTTATATCTTTAAAATGAACATGGAAAATCTTTATCCTTAAATTCATAAATCGGTTTTTATATAATCTATCATTTGCCATACAAAATGAGACGGGATCATAGTTGATACCAAGGTTGTCGCTTGAAGAATATCGAAGACTTTTTCCAGATAGCCGGTGTTGTCATCAAATTCTGTCCACCCGGCCACTGGTCCGGACCAAATAACATAGGACAGTTTTCAATTGCCACTTTCACTCACATTCTTCAGCGAGCTTAATAATGGGTGGCCATACTTCTTTTTACAAGTTCCAGATTCTCTTCAACGGTCTTAGTCTGGTCTCTTCCTATAAAGGTTGTGACCATATTAACACCAAGTTTACTACTAAACTGTATTACCTTATTTAAATGTTCTACAGCTACAGTTCTTTTCTCCAAATCTCCATCTAAAGGATTAGGATAGTATGCAAGAGATGAGATTTCACTCCCTTAGTTTTTGCAAATATTCTTTATATATGTGCTACATAGGAATCATCTGTATTTCTCTACATCAATATGACTTACACCTGCATATCTTCTCTCTGCTTTTCCTTTTGGGCCAACAAGCTACTTCAACACATTGGTATCCCAAAGTCAGCCGCTATATCAATCATTTCTTCGAAATTACTTTTGATCAAGTATAGCACTTACAAAACCTATTTTCATTTTCACCTCTACCCAAAGCTTTCTTCTCATTTGATTCAAGAACCGCCTCACAAACTCTATCAAGCTGATATCCTACTGTAAAAGCTTGTAGTTGGCTGATATCCACCCTCTACTGCCTTTGCAAACTCATATGCTTCAATTGCCTTAAGCTCACCATAACCAATGTTCATTCCAGGTATATTCCAAGTTACATCTCCATGTGGGTTTGCTGACCTGTATATATCTTTCTGAAGCCTCTCTCTCCATCATTGTCTTCCATACCGTAGCATACTTCAAGCTCATTTAAACGCTCATAGTTCCATGTAAGTGAACCCTTTGTTCCGTGAACCTCAACTGTAAGGTAGTTATTACGTCCCCAAGCCATTCTTGTTGCTTCTACACTACCGATTGCACCGCTGTCAAATTTGCAAAGTACTGATACCTCATCATCAACGTCTACAACCTGCTTCTTTGCATCATCACCAAGCTTTACTGTTCTCAAAGATCTACTCCGCCTTCCTGAACAGGACGCTCCTTTATATATGTCTTTACCATTGATACTACATCTGTTACATTACCCGCAAGATACTGTGCAATATCAAGTGCGTAGTGAAAAGATATCACCAAGTGTACCTGCACCTGCAGTTTCTTTTTACAAAACGCCATGACAATGGAGATCTTGGATCTGCAGACCAGCTCTGCAAATACTGTGCACGCACATTTGTGATTTCTCCAAGTCTACCACTCTCGATGATTTTTTTAGCTTCATCTATTGCAGGAACTCTTCTATACTGGTATCCACATATGACAGCAATGCCCTTCTTTGCAGCTTCTTCTGCAGCTTCTGCCATAGCCTTAGCATCTTCTGTCTTTGCTGCAATTGGCTTTTTCACAAATAACATGCTTTCCTGCCTTTAAAGTGCTGCTATTGAAATTTCTGCTGAGAATCATTTGGTGTACATACACAAACTATATCGATCTCCGGATCATTTGATAATGTCCATATAATCTGTACAAGCTTTTTCAAAGAGAAACGCTCCTTAAAAATCCTCAGCAATCTCAGGTACTATGTCACACACTGTTTTAAATACCGGTACATAAGGTGCATCTGTAAATAATTTTAGGGCATATTGGAAAGTGCAACACAATGTGCTTTTCCCATAAATCCTGCTCCTACAACTCCCTACTGTTCTTGTCTTTCATGATTTCTACCTCCTAAGGTTATTTTTCTTTTATTTTGAACAATATTGCTTAAAGCAACTGCGAAAATAATAATTGCTCCGTTTACAATTTTCTGCTGAGCAGATGAAAGTCCTGCTAAGATTAATGCATTATTAATCATTCCCATCAAAAGTGATCCTGCAAGCGCACCTATCATCAGATCCTGTTCCTCCGGACATTGCCGCTCCTCCAAGTACCACCGATGCAATTACCGACATTTCATCACCGTCTCCAAATGAGTATCTACCTGATTGCATTCTTCCGGCATACATTATTCCGGCAAATGCCGCAAATGCTCCGGACATCATAAGATCATCATTTTTATTTTTCAGTTTTTAAACCTGAATATTTTTGAGCTGCAGTTCATTTCCTCCGGTTGCCAGTGCGTGACGTCCGAAAGCGTGTCTTATTAAACAATATCAAATCCGATAATGTGAAAAATATTGTCCATAGAATCAACACTGATACTTTACCTATATAGTCCCGTTCCAAAAACATTGATTTGAAAAATTTGATTTTTAATCGGTACAGCGGCCGTATCTAGTTATCCACATCGCCATTCCTCGAATCGCCTGCATCATTCCCAGTGTAGCTAAAAATGAAGGTAACTTAAGCTTAGTAACTCAAACAAACCGTTTATACAACCTACAAATATCACCAAATAATAATGCAATTATAACGGCAAGGAAAATACTATCTGTGGCTCTGCAGTACAAGCGCTGAAAACATTGCGCTCATTGCAGCGGTTGAGCCTACGGTCAAGTCTATCTGTCCGGCTCCAAGAACAAACACTCCGGCAACTGGCCATAACAGATACCATTGCTGTCTGTCTTAATATATTCAACAGGTTTCTCGAGCTATAAACCCTTTACCGTTCAATGCAATTGAGAAAAATATAAATACTATCCCAAGCACAATATATACGGTAAACTTGCTAACCTCAAGACTTCTTATGCCATTTGGATTGCATTCTGAAGTTCCTCCTCTAATTTAATATCTTTTTCTACTTATCATTCCTGTAATTCGTCCATCATAGAGTATAATTATTCGATCACATATTGCCATCATTTCAGCAAGCTCGGATGATACGAAGATTACTCCACAACCTTGATCTGCAAAACTTCTTACTATTTCAAGTATTTCTCCTTTTGCACCTATGTCCACTCCGGCTGATGAGGTTCATCAAGCATAATTACTTTAGGACTGGTGTCATCCATAGCTATAACTATCTTCTGTTGATTTCCACCGGATAAAAGGCCTATTTCTGATTAATATGCTCTGCTTTGACTCCAAAATTTTTAATGTTATCTTCAACACAGCGCACATTCTCTCTTGTCATCATTAAATATTCCTTTAATACTTAATCTGTCAAGAATAGGTAAAACAGCGTTTATCTTTATTGAATGCATCAATACAAGTCCTTCTTTTCTTCTGTCTTCCGGGATAAAAAGCAAATCCGTTCTGTATAGCATCGGTAGGATTTTTATATGAACTTCCTTATCCTCAAGTATTACTGTTCCGCCTTCCTTCTTCCTCAATCCAAATAAGCTTTCAAGAATCTCAGTTCTACCACTTCCCATCAAGCCTGCAAAAACCGACAATTTCTCCATGTTTTTAATGTAAAATGAAATATCATTTATCTTTTCATTTACTTTCAAATCTTTCTACCTTGAGTACATCTCGAGCATTTTCATCATAGTTTTTCGTTCTACCCACTCAAACTTATGACCTTTTCCGAAGTTCCACCCATCATATAGGACACTATTTTATCTAATGTCATATCCTTTAATATCCTGGTAGTTACATCACCATCTTTAGAATTGTAATACTGTCACAAATACTTAAAATCTCATTCATACGATGGGATATATAGACCATTGAAACCCTTCATTTTTCAGTTGTGTTATTATCTCAAATAAACGCTTTTTGTTTCCGAATCTGAAAGTGCGGCTGTAGGTTCATCAAAAACAAAATTTTTAGCATCTTTTGAAACCGCTTTTTGCAATTTCAACCATCTGACTCATTCCTACACTTAATTCGGACACAACTGTTGACTGAGAAATGTCCATTCCAAGACGATGCAAAAATCTGACTTGTCTTTTCATTCATTGCTTTTCACATCTCTAATACCGTTTTTACAATCTCTGTACCGAGAAAAATGTTTTTCTGCAACTGTCATCGTTTGTACAAGTGAAAGTTCCTGGAAAAATCATTGCGATGCCTTGCTCTTTAGCATCAAGAGGCTTTTTCAATTACAGTTTCTTTTCCCATCAATGAAAATCTTTTCCCTCATCATGCGTATATACTCCTGTCATTATTTTCATTAATGTTGATTTACCTGCACCGTTGCCTCCTGCAAAGTCATGAACTTCTCCATGTTTTTAATTCAAATTGCACATTCTTTAAGTACTTTAGCATCTCAAATGATTTGCATGATGCCTTCCATCTTTAATACTACGTGTTTTCCATTCCATCCCTTAAAATTAAATCAGGCAATTATCTATGTTACTTACTTTAGCCACTTCTGTGAGCCAGTCTGGAGCATCTACGTGGTAAAACCGCTTTATATGCATCAACTACATTTCCCTTGTCTACCTTCATTGCAGGACATACAACATACTGCCGGTGTACTCTCTCTATCAAATGCTAATGCCGCAAGCTTTAGTCTCTGCAACACCCTGATCATGAGGCATCTGTGCACTCACGCCCACTACTGTGCCTTTAGCAATTTTCAAGTGCAATATTATTCCGAGATCATGTGCTACTAAAGCAATTTTCGTCCTTCTAATCCTGCAGCTCTTACAGATGAAAGTATTCCTTCCATAGGATATATCCCATCAAACATATATTCCATCGATATAGGGGAACTGAGTTAATATAGCATCAGCCTGCTCATTACTAACCGTTCTCATCTGTAAATCCTTGTTCTGCAACTATCTCAATATTTCGGGAATTCTTTTTTAAAGTATCTCTGAAAATCCAGCATCTCTCTGATTTGTAACAAAAAAGTCCGCATCATAGTATACCATTCCAACTTTTCCTTACCGTTTCAATTTTTCCAAGTAATCTTGCTGCAAAGCAACACCGTTTTCCATAACTGTCTGCAGATACACAAGATACATAATCTTTTCCACCTTCCATATCTGCCATAGCATTATCCATAAATACTAGCTTTGATTCCTGAATCTATCGCTCTCTTATAAGCATCAGCAGTAGCCATAACATCAGTTGGTATTGAAATTATTGCATCAGGCTTTTAATGCCATTACTGTCTCTATATCAGATACCTGCTTTTTCCCAGCTGAAAAGTTTAGCATCTGTTACTGCTACAACTTCCATATTCAAATCTGCACAAGTAGCCTTTTATAGCATCTAACTGTGCTGTGCCCAGTCATTTCCGCCATAGTGCATACAAATAGCAACCTTAAAGTTTCCGGCCTTTATAGCATTCCTTTTTGTTCATCACTTATAGTTGATTGTATCTGCATCAACTCCCTGTCTCCATCATGGACCTTTTAGTCAATATTTGACTGTCTCCATCTGACTTCTGTGCATCTCCTCTGTCTTTTGAGCACTTTCTGCGGTACTCTCATCTTTTAACTGTCTGTTCTGCTGCTGACTGGCCTGCTTCAGTCTTACCACTATCTCCACTTTTGTGCACATCCTGTTGCATTTAGCACCATCGCTGCAAAAGTGCTATTGCTGTTAACGCTTTAATTCTCATTTTATACTTTTTCTCCTAATTCTTTCTTTTATATTATTTTATACAAGTTTGTTCTTTAAAAATTCATATGAAATTCTGCAAGCTTCCTTTGCATCACCTGCATATCCATCCACTTCTACAAAGCCAATCACCATCATAGCCTCTGGATTTAACATAGAAATAACTCCATCTAAGTCAACTCTTCCTGTTCCAAGTGGTGCGAAATCCTCATCATTAAGGATCTTTTTAAATGTATCAATGCGATTCTATCATAATACTTTTTAATAAACTCAAGTGGATCATATCCTCCAGCTAAAGAAGATGTGCAACATCTGGACAAACCTTAATATTTGAATATGCCAAAAAGCTCATCTATTTCCTTTGGACTCTCTGCAATTGATCCAAGATGTGGATGGAAACATGCAACCAAAGCCATACTTATCAGTAATTTTCTCTAACTCCTCAAGTCCTTCAGATAAAAAGCTTTTGTATCTCCCGGTCTTATTCCACCTGTTCTTATTGCTCCTCCACAAACTACCAAATAAGTAACTCCTACTTCCTTTAGCTGCCTTACATACTTCCTCAACATAGAGCCATCTCATCTTCCAAAAGCATCTTTATAAATAAAAATTGGCACCAATGCATACGCTCATCATCTGCACGTCTGCACTCTTTCATCATGTCCTTAAGGCTGTCAATATTATCTGCATAGTTAGTTAAAATTTCCATCAAGAACCTCGATATGCTCAAATCCAATCTCACGAGTCGCCTTCATAGCTTCTAAATCATCACACATTGTTAAATATCTAATGTCTTTTAACACTTGTTACCCCAGCTCCCTGATCCTACTAAGGTCCAAATGCATTTGTCATATAACCTAATCTCATACATATCCTCCATTTGTGTAATATTTTTCTAATATTATTTGCAGCAAATTTTTAGTATCTTGTTTAATAAACATACTACTTTTCATTATATCAATATTGTTTGTTTATATTTATAATATTCGCTATATCTTTGAATGTTTTATCAATAGTGTTTAGCTCATTTATATTTGAACTATAGATTTTTATTATCCTAAATTTATTTTTGGATACTCTTCGCACCTAATCTCTTCTCTTTCTTTTTGTAGGTTGCAACCCACAAAACCGCATTACTAATCACTTTCAAAACTGTAGGGTTGTAATAGGCCAAATTGGTATCATGTCCTGGATGAAAGTAGAAAACCTTTTCCAAATCCCTCTCCATGTGCAGCCACCTCTAAATATAGTTTCCTCCGGAAAACCAAGTAGTAAAAACAACATCATCAGGCTTCGGAATATCGAAGAATTCTCCGTACATTTCTTCCTCTTCTAAATCGAAAAATATCGGTATTCCTCTTGCAATAGGATGTGAAGGAGTAGTAGTCCATATCGTGCAGTCTCCAAAACGATACTTTCAATGTACAGCTTGTACCCATAAGTCTTTTTGAATACTTTACTCAGATGAGCCGAATGTACAGTACGATGAGGCCCATTCCTTTCATCACTCGTTACATATTCTTTCTACTATCTCATCGGAAAAGCATCATAGCTACGATGTGCCTCAGAAAAACAAAGTGCGTCTGTTTCATTCAATGTCTCTTCAGTAAATCCGAATTCTTCTATATCACTGTTTAAACATACAACCTCACAATCAACAGCAGTGTTAATTCTTTTTATCCCACCGGCTATTTCTACATGCAATACCATTTGGATAAACCTCTCGTACCCTTTTCTTCCTTTTTCGTGCAACTTTCTCATCCCCAGACAACAACACGCATTATAAACCTCCCTCAAACTTTATAACTTCGTTTTTCTCTGAAGATTCCCAAACTGCTTCAGTACCTCGCATCACGTCGTATTTCAGAGTTCTTAATTATAAATTCCGTCTTCCTTCTCTTGCATCTCTGTAATTTTCGAAAAATTCAATATGTTCATTAGTTAGCAATAGGAAGCTCCTCTGTTATAAGAATGTCCTTTGTCAATTTGATCAAATGAACAGGGTAGGTCCTGCAAAGGTCATAGTTGTCTCTCAGGAACATTTGGTAAGAAGACGAGTTGTCTTTACAATTTTTCCATTTGGGAAAAACCCGTCTGAATACGCACTTCCCTTGTCACCACCAATAAACCAATGATGCTCAAACCAGTTTTCTTTATCGCCTAAAAATATGTTCCAAGCTCTATTTCTGCACGAATATTATTTCTGGAACTTAATATCAATTTTTAAAATAATCATCAACTTCAAAAGTAATTACATTTCTTACTTGAGCATAAACGGACTCAACTTTTGACGGTACCATACCATAATATCTGATCAATTAGTGAACGCCCCAATCATAAAGCATTCCACCACCATACTTTTTATATACATGCCAATCATGCATATTTCCATTTATTCCACTATAAAGCATTGACTGAATCGTATGACATTGTCCAGTGTATTCTGATCATAAATATTTTTCATTGTCCTATAATCTTTATCATAACGCCTTTGATGATGAATTGTCAGAAACCAACTCCATATTTCTCACATATCTGTATCATTTCATCATACTCTTTTTACACTAAGATGCAACCGGTTTTTCACAGATTATATTTTTCTGCTTTTTGCAGCTTTTTCCCACCATTTCTCTATGCTTTATGGTTTTCAACTACTATCAATACAGTATCAATCTCTTCATTTCAAGTAGCTATCTGCGTTTGTATGTTAATTACTCCCGGAGTTGAGGCTCGTCCATTCTTGACTCATCAATATCACAAATCCCAACTAATTCCATGCCTTGCGTCTGTGCAATCTTCAGCTCATGTTTATGCCCCATATAACAAAACCTATAATACCAAATTTAATCACTGGTAGAGACTCCTTTCAAAACATCTCTTTTTGATTTAAAATATTTACGTAAATATTCTTTTTATCTCTTCATCTCGTTGTCCTACTATTCCATATTTATGGTCATAAAAGTCAATGAAAATTCCTATATATTATCATTTTTCTATGTTTTTAACTAATTTTTACTATAATTCTTTATTTTCGCAAATTTTATTTACGTAAATTTTGAAAGACAGTGAATAACTCCTAACAAAAGGGGTTTATTCCAAACATTAAATAAGTGAAAGCAATACGTGCTTTCTCCAGCATATATTTTTAATTTTATCCACTAGGTTTCTTCAAATGCTTTAGACATTAATACCCATACATCCATTTTCTTCTTACTTTTCAAATTTCTTTCTTTACTAACAATGGTTTCATAAGAACCTTTCTTACCACAACTTTTCCACTCATTTAGCTTTCGTGAGCATGAGTATAGATCGTTGATTCCTCACTTTAGTTTCTGTAATGATTTTTCAATATCCACATCTTCATCTACAATGGAATTCAAACTCAATCTTTGTAATCCTCTTTACATGCCCGTAAACCCTTATGTATCTGATTTATTTAAATAAGCCCTTTCATGATTGACTTGCTTCTTATATGCTTTATACATTTCACCGGATGGCTATATAGCTTTTCGCATTTTACATAGATATGCTTTTCTATCATCTGTCTGTTTTGTAAAATCCTCCTTTTTATCGAGTTTCAAATCCGATGAACAAGGAGGACTCACTGCGATACCCAACGATCAGCGAAATCCTCTCTCTTTTTCCATTAGAGTTCGAGATGAATTTCTCTTTATCTTTGGTTCATCTCTTTTTCTCCTTATCGCACGCAGCACTAATTCTGCAGTGCCCTGTCAAACTTATACGATGATTTGGCCTTTTCATTTACGGAAGACTATTGCCCCATTCGAGGTTCACACCTCCTCCGTTCTTAGTTAAATATGCTTCCTTTCGCCCATATACCCATTTAAGCACATATCTGGAAATTTTGGAGATCTCAAGTTACAGTCACACTTGAAAAGTCATCTCTACTGTCCAAGTATTTTTCCAAAACTTTTATATTCTATTTTTATAAAACCAGAGTTCCAATATATTTCCTACGTAGTATCAATTTCCAACTATATGTTCAGTATGGTAATTATAATTTATAAATTCATGATAATCATTTTCCATCTTTAAAGGTATCATTCCAATAAAAACACATCACCATAATTCCTATGTGTTTTTATACCCTTAATAGTCCTCTCAATGATTAACTATTTTTTTATGTTTTGAAATATCAAATGATATAACTTTGGTCTTTTTACATAGCCATAATATATTTCATTTTTATTCTAACTATGCCATAGTTCATATCTGTTCCATTCTTTATGTCAGCAACTATCATATATTCTCCATATATGTCTTCTATGTAATCAAATATTGGTTTTAATACTTCCTCTCCCTCTAAATTTAAAAGACCGTACTTTCTAATCTTCATACTTGAATCTGAATAAATGTAGCCAATCATTGCTGAATGTTCTTTATAATATTTCGCTTTTGAAACAAAAAACAAGGAATTACCTCGAAAAATATTTTCTCCATTCTTCCCTATAACAGATACTAAATCTTTTGTTACAAAGGCTTTCCCATCATGAAATTCACCAATAATTAAAGGAACTCCACTTATAGCACTGTATGAGTAAAAAGGAATCACAATGTCTCCCTTAGTATCTATGTAAGCCCATGCAATATAACCGTCACCCAAATAATTATTAATTGCAACAGCAGCAAGACCTTCACTAAAATTATGTGCATCATCATATTTACATTCTATGACCTCTTTACCATTTTTGTCTATATAGCCCCATTTATCTTGCCTTTTTACAGCGGCAAAACCTTCATATAAATCACTAATTTCATCATAAAAAGTATTTGTTACTACAATTCCTTTCTTGTTTATAAAAGCCCATTTATCCCCCTGCCTAACAGCTGCCAAGCCCTCATGAAAAATCCATTACTTCATCATATTGAAAGTCTATTACTATATTTTCATTTATATCTATAAACCCCATTTATTATCCTTATCCATAACCGCAGCATAATTTTCATAAAATAAATGTACATCATAAAAATTAAAAATCAATAACCTGATTGAAGTTTTTATCTATGAATCCCCACAAACCCTTAAAGCTTTAACTGCTGATAAACCATCTTTAAAAAGAATATATGTTTTCATAAGTTTTATCCGATAACTTGTTGCCTGCTTTGTCAACATAGAAAAAAAGAAGAATTTTTATTTGCAATAAATACATTTTCTCTATCAAAATCAATATCATCAAAAAGCGGATACTCATAGATATCTTTTGGTACTTGCATCAATAATACAAACTTCTCCACTGTTCTTATAAAATTTAAATAAGTTCCCCTCTAAAAAACTTATATCTTTATATAAACTTGGTTTGATTACCCACTCCCATTGAGTATTTGTTTTATTAATCAAATTTGATACCATAGTACTAGAAAAATATTAGAAACAAAGCAAATATTAAAAAGTGAGATTTTTCTATTTAGTAAATAATTGTGCCTCTCCTTCCCTTCTGTCCTTATAATCATATTTTAATATTACCCCCTTTGCTATGTTATAAATAACTCTTTATTTATTTTTCGGATCATATTTTCCATTGTTATTTATATATAATCTCTAAGTTCTTTCACTTTTATAAGTTTTCGACCTCTAGCTTGTCATACGAACATCTTTTTCACTCATTTTCCCCAGTGCTACTTCTTGTTAAAAATCTATTGAGACATATCCAAATCATCTGAAAAATCATATCCATAGCCAATGGTATAACTATCTGGTGAACTATTACTCTTACTTCTAAAAAGGACTTCCTTCGTACTTTATGATTAAATCTTTTGTAGTTTCATCATACTCTATACCATTTTTATTATTAATAACCCTTCAGCATCTGCCCAATGCATTTTCCCGCTGTTCTTATCTTGAACCCAACCTGACGCCAACATATCACCACTACTATGGAAATAATAAATTTTTCCATCCTTTCTGCCTCTCCATTCTGAGTTCAGATACTTCCACTCTACCTGTATTTTCATCTTTCACCCAGCCTACTTGTAATGATACTCCTGATACCATAGTTTTTAGGGTTCTCAACTCTGTCGTAGCTAGCTCCCGTAGCTGTACTCCTGAGATTGCTCCTCTGATAGGCTATCTGCAAACAGAGCATTAACATTCCATTTTCTTCCAATCTGCCGGATTAAACGCCTCCACCGCTGCCGACTCACAACCGGTATACTTCCCAATGCCACTTGTCTATATATGTTTTATAACCTCTCGATTCCGTTCCTTTCGGTGTATCTGGTGTACCTATAGAAGGATAGCTCCCCAGTGCCGCCTCGCCATCTTTCAGCTCATATTCTACTTTTGGAAGTTTTTATTTGTTTGTGATTTCGCATACTCTCGGTTTCTCATTACCTATAAAACTGTTTTTGCTACTGTATATCAATATTTCTTTTATCTTTTAATGATGTTTTACCCATTTATCTGCCTCCCTGATATTGACTGACTGTTTTGATAACCTCAATGCCGCTCTTTCCCATTCTTTTTCTGTCTTTATACATACAGCTGAAAGTCCCCTAGTACCAAATTAGTTTCCCTGTACATGCAATATACATTATAGTTATAAGCCTCATCATCTATTCCATAACTTTGAAAAGTCAAATCTGTGTATGATGACATCTTTTTCCACGTCCTCATTTTCTTCAAAACTCATAACTGGTTGGCATTTTTATAAGTCCGGTTACCAGCCTTGTATCTTGGTCATTTCCTGAAATTCCAAGATCTGTAAAAAGTGAAGCTTTACAGACATATCAAGACTGTGTAAACTCTCATCAGGTCTTTTTCCCTGAAATACTTAACCTCCTGCTATCTCGGGTAACATTGGAACAAAGTTTTCCGGTAACATGGACACTTACTCTGTCATTAAAAAGCAGGGTTTTATTAAAATGAATTAACTCATTATTTATATATAAACCCTCATTTATACTCGCCAGAAAGTATCCCTTCTTTATATTTGAAGTGCCTTAACTATATGCTCATCATAATATTCCATAAGTTCTATTACCTCTTTTAGTAAATTGTTTAATTCTTTTGGATACTTATATCTGTCTGCATTTATTTCCACCATTTCGAATTTAATTTTTACTTTTCTTACTTGCTGACATTAATAATGAATCAGACGAACTGAATGTCATGTTTTTACCGGATATATCAACTTATTATCTGCTTTTTAATTCCACTCCGTTATCTTTTTATGTGTATTGTTTTACCGTCTTTTTGTAACTATACACTTTATTTCATTGGGAAAAAGCTGACATATTTTTCACACTCTATGGCAAATACATTTTTACCCTCATCACTATTTCCAAAGTATACTTTTACCTTGCTCCAACTTCCGGCATGTCAATACATAACATTTCCGGTAACAGGCAGCCACTCAAGTTTATATCTTTTCTTTTTCCACCCTGTCCATAGAAAAACTTTACAAATACATCCTCTGCTTTTTTACATCTACATTATTATTGAACTGGATCCACCGGTTTCATTACGACTTCTCTGTATAATCTACAACAAGCATCGGATTTTTACCATCCTTATCAAATCTTGTTATACGTTGTTTATCTTCTCCTGCTATATAACCATATTCATATAAAACATAGTTATCACTACAAAATAATTGTGGTATGTGAGGCACTTTCAGAATCCTTAATTCTACTGTAGTGTATCTGATAGTGCCTGTGTTCATATCTGTAATAAAGAGCTTAGTTCTTTCTTCTTCATCCATAATTGACTCTCCATTAGATACACTATATAAAAGTTGTCATTTACTTCATAATTTTCTATATAAGCATCATAATCTATAGGATACCTTGGCGTGATTATTTCTATAGTCAATATTTGAGCGTCTTTCGCCTTTCTATATCTTCTGCTTTTATCCTAAGCATCACATACATATGAACCGTAAACTCTACTTTATCTTTTTCTTCTCTACTTACGCTTCCTGTGTCGTTAAACTTAATTTTATCCATATAATTCTTATCTCTGTACAAAAACTCCATAGGTTGGTAAAGTAGTATATATCCGTTTAATACTCTGTAATACTAGGATTTTCTCATAAACCTATACTTACTAAATCATATTCTCCATATCTCTGTCTTTCATTATATCCCACTTGTCTGAATTACTCCTTATTTTATCATCCAGGATTTTTGCCCATATATCATAAGTCTCTACTATATTAGTTGTATTGTTACGATCCCAGCTTGAAGCTTCTATAATACCGAAATGTAGTCAGCTCTTTTTGCTTATATTTTACTTTATTCCATCCAAACAGATAATGATATGGGACATCACTCCTATACCTGGCCCATAACTCTGCCTCTATTATTATACTTATCTTGATTCATTAAATACACTACTGCTGACTCCTCCAATCTTATTTGATCATAATAAATCTTTAGATGAATAAATCTTTATACCATCTAAAGTATATTTACTAAGTATATCTCCATTAAACAAGTATATATACTTGCCATCTATATAGTTTCTGTCTCCTCTCCATTAATTACAGGCTTTGTCCACCATTTATATTTTCCAATTGCTTTTTATCTATATCTCTACTCATCTTGCATATTCCGAACATATCCTACAAAGGAAAAAGATATCCGAATTATTTCCCATAATTGAGCCTATATAATTTGAGCCTGAATATACCTCATCTACTGCTTTGCCCTCATTGTCCATATACATTAGTCTATATAATTACACAAAAATATATACCGTCTTCCACTAGACATCCATTGCCCATACTCTTTACAGTAATATTTTTATTATCTGTAAAAATTTTTCCTAATAACCGCCGGATGTTTGTCAGCAGGATATACATAAAAATCACATAGCGAAAGTGCAAAATATCCTGCAATAATAAAGCATAAACCTATAATCCATACTTTCTTTTATTTTTCATATTGCTCCCATAGATATCTTCCTGAATATTGTTTATATTTTAATTTCTTCTCAACAATTCACCAAACAAGAGTGTCCATATTTATACCGGTAGCTGTGCAACAATTAAATTTTTCTATACTTATTTTTCTCCGTCCAATACACATTCACTTCTACCTCAACTAACTTTTTGCTCTAGTTTCACCTTCTACGCTCAGCCGCTCAGATTTTTAATACTTCCATTCCTGTTTCTACACCATCAATATCTACTCTAGAATTTTCCTAATTGAAATTGTTGTTGTAAGTGCCTTTATCAATTGATTTATCCTTTCATAAGTTGTGCCTTTACATTTATCACCCAGTTCTAATATTTCCAATAGGCATTCCTCTTTTTACTATTCTTGTCTTTAGATAGATCTTACCTATATTATCTAGGAAAGTATATATTATTTTTCAGTCTCTTTTCCCGGAAGTATATTATAAACAAAAAGAATGGTAATCTTTTTCCTATATTGGCATATATAATGTATGCTTTAAGAGACTTTATTAATTGCATCAAACTGTCTCCCGATTGTTCATATACTATCTCATCAAATTTATTCTGTAATGTCTCTTCTGCCTTTTTAGCAACAAAGCTTCCGATATCTTTTTATAAAGGTTTCATCACTATTTCCCCATTCTCATCCATTAACAAAACGGGGCTGCTGCCATCTCGGTTAATCCCTTGTAATACAGGTCTTTTCATAATCATTACTATATTCATATGTGAAAATATACTCATCTGTACAAAAATCTCAGGTTCTGATTGTTCTGACTTTCTTTTTATAAATCTCCTTAGATAAACCTGTATCGCTATCTATAGAAAATATATATAAGTTTTTATCTCCTTTTTCATTGTCAAAGGATCATTATATAATAAGTATAATGTTTTTGCCTTTAATTACAATCCCTTCTACAATAGCATTATCTCTCAAACTTGTATCTATAATTTCATACTTAATGTAGGATTTATCAGAAGCGTTTTTAATATCCTCCACCTTAATTCTAAATATTTTATATTCATCTGTTTTTCATACATTACCTCACCCTATTTCTTCACTTGTTAGCTCCCTGAAACTGTTTTTGAGAATTTTTCTTTATATTCTCTATCTCTGTAATTAATCACCTGCATTCCCAATATATATATACCCATCAGAAACTTCTAACAATTCTCTAGCATATAGTTTATACTCTGCAAATTATAGTTATCAATATTTCTATCCGTTGCATCTGTTGATATTCTTTTCCTTGCGGTTTCATCTACTTTTTCTGCAAATGAATCGTATGGTAAAATATCTTCTTCTCTATAAAATTCCACTCTGCAGGTGGCAAATAATACCTTAAAAGTTTTTAGTCTGGGTGTTTGATACTTTATCTTATTTATGTCCAAACATATAATAACTTGGAACATTTTATTTCTAAACCGCCATATCTATCCACCGACATAATCATCAAATATAATATTATTGAAAGGTGAAATATATTCTAATTTATTTGAAAAATTCTTTTTCCATTTTAAATCATATTTCTCATAATCAACCTTGTTATTTAATATATATATATATGTCTTCCAAATATATATCGCCCCATATTACTAAAGTATCTTTACTCTCTCTCTACCAGAGATTGCATTATAAATATTTGAATTATTATCATATAAAAAGAATATCTTTATCTTTTTACTAAAATTCCTACAATATCATTAGGTAGTTTACATATTTCCTTTACCTTATCATCTGTATCCTCTATATATACATTAATCTGTCTTTATAAACAAAAATATTCTGCATTTTCTCCTTGTTCTACTTTTTAATTATTTTACCACCTATGTATCGTCATGAACTACTATTTTTCTTTCAGCCAATGCTTGTTTGCAGATACATACATAAAGTCAAAATTAGGTAGTACAAAAACTAATAAAACAGATATTAGCACTATTAAAAACTATTGCAAAATAATACTTTTACTTTCCTTTTTCATAGCTATTTAATCTCAGTTTTAAACTTGTTCTATTCTAAAATCATCAGTAAATAATTTACTAATATATACATATTTATTTGTTCCTGAAAGAAAATGAAGTGTTCTTTATATCAATTTCTCCATTTACAGTCTGAACTTCTACCAAATATGTTTTTCCTATATATTAATTCACCTAGCATATCCAGCAGTTCCATTCCTGTGAAACAATACTCTCCCCATCTTCACTCCAAATATCCTCCCATTTGTCATAGTATCCAAAGTTAATGCTGCTATTAGACAATCTATTTTCAACTTCAAAAGGTTTATCTGATATAATTCTAATATATCAATAAGACATCTTTTTCTTGAGATCTCTTATTCCTTCTTATATAGATTCTACTTATATTATTCATAAAGTTATTAATTAAAACTTCTGTCTCACTACTTGGAAATACTTGATAGGGTAAAAGTCTGCATTTTTCATCATTATGTTTGCAAATATGGTATAAACTTTTAAGCTTACTAAATAGATCTCCCCAAATCTTTTCGAGACTGCTCATATCTTTTCAGTCTGCTCTAATCTATTATCTTTGGCATCTTGATATTCGGTATCAAACACTTCCTCTCCGTCTTCCATCTTCTCCAAACTGTAGGTTCCCCCTGTTTCTCGAACAGATTCTCTTTGACTATCGGGGATGTAGGTTTTCTTCCTCCAAAAGATATTACCTGTCCGCCAGTATTACTGTTTCTTTCATCAGCTAAGCCTCCTTTATTTTCTTCATTATTTATTGTTTCGGTACTTTTAACGGTTTCGTTTTACAGTATTATTATAACGCTCCTTATCTGTCTTTGTCCGCTCTTTTATCTCTATTTCTTTAAGTTTTTCTCTCTCACCTATCCTCCTATAAAGTTATAATTATTTATGTACAAATAGTATTAAATAAAAAAATGTACAAATGTTATTATAGATGAGCTAAATAGGAGGAGCTCATATGATTATAAAAATCAGATAACATTACTGACTTGAAGATAGATTCACTAAAAAGATCTATATAAACTAAGACCACTAATAGAAGGAGGTATGTTGAAAAATAAATAAAAGTCAAATCGGTAGGGAACTGGGGGTAGATAGGCGTACTGTTGATAAATATATAAAGGGATTTAGTAAGTCTAAATCTAAGGATCAGGGATAATTGCATTACACCATACTATGAAATAATAAATGAACTACTAGAGCCGTCTAATTCTCGTATTTTTTTATTATAAATCTATTTTTATGGCAGTACCTTGTAGATAACTATTCCTACACAGGCAGCTATGTGAATTTTTGTGCTTATATTAAAAAAATATAGTGAATTTGAGGATTACTTTAAAGCGAAGAAGACCATCAAATGTAAATCAAGTTACATTAAGATATGAAACCGATATAGGACAGCAAGCACAACTAGACTGGAAGGAATCCATTAAATTTGTGCTTACAAATGGGGAAACTATAGTTGTTAATGTTTTTGTACTCTTACTTTCATACTCAAGATTTCGAGTATATAGACTATCAATGAGCCAGGATGTGCTATTTAACTTTCTAGATGATGCTTTTTGAAGTATTTGGTGGTGTACCAAAAGAGATACTAACGGATAACATGAGTACTGTTATGAGCGAGGCAAGGACGGAAAATTCTGCCGGCAAAGTAAATACTAAATTTAAACAGTTTGCAGATGATTATGGATTTATAGTTAAGCCTATGTATTGCAGGAAGGCCTAGGGACAAAAAGCAAAGGTAGAGGCACCTATGAAAATTCTTGATGAAATACGAGCATATAGTGGAACATTAGACTACGATGGTTTACACAAACTTGTAGTTAAAATAAATAATAGAGTAAATACTAATGTAATAAAGGATACAGGTATTATTCCGGTAATGTATTTTTAATAAAGAAAAAGCTTCCTTACTGCCACTACCAATGAAATCAATAAGAAAGCCCTATCAAATAGCCACAAAGCCATTGAAAGTTAATTCATCAAGTATGATTAACTATGGTGGCAATCAGTATTCTGTACCAATGGATTATATTGGAAAATCCCTCATAGTACAGGAGTATGATTGCTACATACACGCTTATTATAACACAACCCTTGTAACTGTACATCAAATTTCTAATAATAAACTAAACTATCATTTTCTGATGGTCTATTAAAGTTGTGCAATTATGAACTTGATTATAAGGTGGAAGTAGCGTCAAAATCAATGATTAAGGCGGCGGCATTTCCGTTTATAAAAAAACAATAGAGGACTACGATTTTGACTTTCAACCAAAGCTAAATAAGCAAGAGATATTAGAGTTAACATCATTGAAGTTCATAGAAGAATTAAAAAACATAGTGTTTTTAGGTAGCAGTGGTGTGGGAAAAACACATCTCGCTACATCATTAGGAATAGTGGCTGCAAAAAGTAGGTATAGTACATATTTTTTATTAAGTGCCACGATTTACTACAACAACTAAAGCGGGCAAAAGTAGAAAATAGATTAGATAGTAGGTTGAAATATCTTAATAGATACAAACTACTTATTATTGATGAACTGGGGTATTTACCAATAGATAAAGAGGATTCTAATCTATTCTTTCAATTAATTGATATGAGATACGAAAAGAAGAGCACTATATTAACTACAAATATAAACTTTTCTAATTGGGATAGCGTATTTTATGATGCTGTGGTAGCTAATGCCATACTGGATAGAGTCCTTCACCATTCACATGTAATTAGTATTAATGGTCGCTCATACAGGGTAAAGGACTATATCACTAAGTCAGAATAATTGTACATTTTTATATAAGATTTTTTTGTACATAAGTACTTGACACTTTATATCAAGGACTTTTTAATCAAAATCATCTCATCCGATTTCTCCAGAAATTCCCTCAACATTATCCTAGTTTATCTTGCATAGTGTTCACTGCTTTTATCATTAAAATGGACAATCACCTCGTAAGTGGTGCTTTCCCAATCTTCTTTATCGTCTTTGTTCCTGTAATTTGTTCATTTCTTTTTCTTTTGCATATTTTTCTCCTTTCTTTGCAATAAAAAAATGACGATTAGTGATTTTTCCAATCGTCATTAGCCAATATTTATTCATTTCTTTTGATGTTTTTAATTATCCGTATCTATTTCTTTGATCTTTTTCTCTATTTCTTCAATACTCAGCAAACTGCTCTTATATTCTGCTTCAAGTAATTTAGTAATCTCATATTTGCTTATACCTATAGGTTTGCGATATTTGTTCTAATGAGTATTCACAAACGACATCGTTTTTATCTTTGCAAATAAGAAGTCCAATCGTAGCATTATCTCTATCAGTTTTTAGCTCTCTATTCACTGCTGTTACATAGAAATTAAGCTGTCCTAAATGTTCCGGCTTAAACTTTCTCCGCTTTCAGTTCTATAACAATGTAAGAATGGAGTTTCAAATTGTAAAACAGTAAATCAATATAAAAATCATCCCCATTTATATTTATGTGATATTCTTTGCCTATGTAGGCAAATCCCTCATCAAGTTCAAGTAAAAATCAGAAATCTTGTCAACCAGTTCTTTTTGAGTTCCTTTCATCATATCCTTCACGAATGGTAAGAAAATCAAAATTATATGGATCTTTTAATGTCTGTCTTGCAAGATCTGATTGCAAAGCGGGTAACCTTTTTCAAAGTTTGTTATAGATTTTCCTTCCCTGCCATATAATCCACTTTCAATTTGATGTACAAGTACATTCCTGCTCCATCCGTTCTCAATAGTTTTATCAACATAATATATGGCTTCATCAATGAGTCTTGCACTTATTTATCTATCCTTTGATTATGTCCCCAAAGGTATCTGATTTAATATGGTTGATAACTCTTTCATCAAATTGGGCTACAGGCTGTAGTCCTTTTGAATGCTGTCGTTATTTTTCTATTTCGGCTACACCTTGTAGCCCTTTTTATATAAAATGAATACCATCTTCTGATATACTTAATATTTGTTTCTAGAAAAACCTTTCATATCAGGAAATTCTTTTTGTAAATCTTTAGCTAACGATTTTATAAAGGCATCTCCCATAGAATGTTGTTCTTGATTTTTACAATGTATTCTCCCAAAGTCCAATATAAATCTAACAACTCATAATTTACCTTTATTACAGCTTTAAGTTGGCTACTTCTTACTTTCTCTTTTAACTCTGACAATAGCTTTTATACTCACCATCACTTGTGATAGATAGCCTCTTATTATCCAAAGCTCATACCTCCTCACTCATAATAATGTTTTAGATATACCAAAACCTATCAATATTTTCATCTGCTAATTTCCTTCAAGTTGAGTTTTTAAAGCTTAATTTTTATCTTAGGTACACTTTGATACCTCTTTTAGTCTTAACGCTATAAAATGCCTTTACACCACCTGTGTATGATAGCTACTAAATGTTCCCCTTGTCGTAATCTTCAAAGTCGAATTTTGTGATTCTTTTTCTGTGATAGTTTATCCTTGTCTTGCTCATACCAGTTAAGGATAGTTACATAGTGGTCTTGATAGGCCTTTCGGTACTCTTTTATATATCTTGACAGCTTTTCAATCATCATATCGGTATGACCTTGCAGCTTATCTTTCAGCTTTTCAGTATTCTTCTTCGGTTAATCGGATATATATATTCTCCATAAAAAGAAAAGGTATCCTGTTCTACTCTCCCTTTCTATACTAACCTTATAGGCGTTTGCAAAACGCCCAAAAGCCATATAAATACGCAATGTCATTAACTTAACGTTTGGAGCATACTCTTGCAAATAAGGGTATGCTCTTTTTTTCTTCACTTTTACTATTATTAGCTTAAAAAGAGCATAGTTCACCAGTTTAAATCGAAATACTTATTCAGTTTAGAAACTTCGCTTATGTGTATTCGAGAAATTTGCTGCAAGCTGTCCTTTAGTTCTGTGATAATGTCTATCATGCCTTATCGGCACTACATTTTTGCTTATTTCATCATACAATGCCTGTAGTAGTGCTACTTTTTTATTTCCATCTTTTTCTATAAGAATGTATATTAGGTCATTTTTCAGAAGTCCGATACTTAGGTTTCGGTTTAACTGCATTGTATGTTTATAATCATTCTTTAGGTGCTCCTGGCTACTTTCTTCTATATCACAGATTATATCTTCTGCAAGATTGCTAACATAAATAGTGCTGTTAATGTCCTGCTCAATAAGCACTGATTTTATCCCTGTGAAATTTTCGATTTTTAATCTGTCTTTCAAAACTTCATAGGCCGTCTCTATACCCCAGCGCATATGATACAGTTCTGCAAAGCATTCCTCTGGAAATTTATCCCGTGGAAGATTAGTAGCGAAAATTTCTGACTTTCCATCATCTAAACACACCTTTACAAATCTCATTGAAAAGGAATCTCTGCTCATCATGATAGTTTCTTCTTTTTTGCCAATATAATTTCTCCTTCTAGCCTTTGTTAATGTTATGTCGACATCCTCATCATTTGATTTTAATTCTTTCTGTTCAGCCTTATAGTCACTTGTTTTTAGTCTTGCTACAAAATACACTCCATCATCTATAAAATTCAAAAAATGC
>BNJV01003137.1_pt1 | contig 75117 bp, 117 predicted proteins | sample 8540591 | NCBI WGS metagenome assembly BNJV01 (sample SAMD00202457, study PRJDB9452) | human saliva metagenome | host: Homo sapiens | reverse complement strand
ACATGTCATTGGTGAAGTTTGGATAGTACCATTCCATACACCAACGATGTGGAGCCGGTGGGAAATGTTCCCAACATCAATAAACGTGCATACGAAGGGAGAAAAGGTTCAAAGGGTGTGTTTTCTATTTCATCGGTATTCATCATTGAGAACTACTTAATGTATGAATTATTTCATCGGGTCTTTTTCCTCTAAAAAGCTTACGTTCTGCATCACACTCAGCAATGTATTTAAGTTGTGCTGCATCGTAATCGGGCAGCTTTACAAGTTTTGAAGCTGGTTTCGCAACACCTGTTCCTTTACAAGATATACCACAGTAGGCAGGGTGATCTGAAAAACCATCGAGCCACACACCGCCAGCAGTAGTACGCCGTGTTGCTCCCTTGTATTTTCCTTCAGTCTGAAAAGATAAGGCATTCACGCACTTCACTCTTCCAATACTTAAGGGAATGATAGTCTTTTGACCCGGCTTTGTTAAGAAGCGTAGGAGAAAGTATAATCTGATCAAACAAATTCCAGTTACCCTGATATTGTAATGTGCCTGTATGCTGCTTTGTAAGAACATTATACCACGGATTATACATATCATCAGGACCTACTAATGAAATTTCCTCTTTGGCCGAAAGCACATCGTGCATGCTCTTATCAACAGGGTCATCATTCATATCACCCATGACAATAACTTTGCAATTTTTATCAGATGCCAGGAATTTTTATCCTTCAAAGCCTTGACTTTGTGCAGCTCCCACTTCGCGACAATAAGGACCATTAAAACGACTGGGAAGATGATTGACAATCTACAACAGCAGTGGTCGCCTGCCAGCCTGCCGCTGACAGCAAAAAGCCACGAGTACGAAAGTTGCTATCTTGTTTTTCTGTGGGAATATAGGGATAAAGCTTTACGTCATCGACCTGGAAAAACTTGGGATTATACAATAAGGCGCAATCAATACCCCGTCGATCAGGACCTTCAACATGGCAGAACTGATACCCTCTTTGCTTAAGCTCGGTCTGGTTACAAAGATCGGTTAATACCTTATCGTTTTCAACCTCGGCCAAACCAATCACCAACACCCCACCCTGGGTAATATTGTTGTACCCATATCGCTTAAAGCACGAGCCATATTATGCAGTTTATGACTGTATTTCAGCTTATTCCATCGATAGAACCAGAAGGAAGGAAGTCGTAGTCGCGCTTCCTGACATCATGACAAGTATCAAAAAGATTCTCTTGATTGTAAAACCTACGGCATAGACTGGAGTATTTCTTTTGAGCTGAAACCAATAAACTGGGTCGTCACATCAATAAGAAAGACTTTTCATAGCTACGTTTATTTTTGCAAATATCGTAATTAATATTGAAACAATTGATACACGCCATACAAAAATTAATAAAAATATGTCCAGTACATATTAAGATTAAATTATATCTTTGCATCATCAATTACATATTTTTATTCAAAAATCTATTTAATTATGCAGAAAAAGCTGTCGCGGCTCTTTAGCCTTAGCTATGCTCCCCTACGTTTGCATAAGAAGATTCTAACAAGTGTTGGGAGACTGCTTTTACGTTTACAGAAGCACAGCTGGGGAAGACGAAAATATGGAACGAAATGTATCCATAATTAATTTAACTCTAGCGCCTACGGCAGAGGTTGGTTTCTTCACACCATGCGATTCCGTTATCGTGCACTGAACATGAAGTATAATGAAATTTATATTAATGGTGCTCCTGTATGATATGGAATCAGGCAATTTCGTTATTCCATGATTGGGGGCAATCAACAAACTCGCAACTTAGAATCGTCACTTCCATTTGAGGGTAACAATTTTGCTTTATACTGCTTTAGGCGGTAGTAACAACTACGATTTCAGGTCAGCCGACTGGCTTCCGACGAAAGATTCTCGCTTGCAGCTAATCCCATAACTTCTACGCACGAGGAATGTATACCTATAACAGCGCGGTTTAAATGATAAAGGCTGGGGCCTACTTCATGCCAACAGTACTTATCGTTGGGCAAACCGTGGCTATGTAAAGGGAACATTTTATAATTCTCTTTCCTATTTCTTTGCAGTGCAAAAGCTACTCGGAAATCACTCTTTGGCATTGTCAACCTGGGGAAATCTCGCTGAACCGCGCATCACAAGGGAGCATCAACCGACAGAAATGTACTGCCTCGCAAACGACTATCAGCGCAATCCGTATTGGGGCTACTCAGAACGGGAAAATACGCAATAGCCGCGTTATTCGTGACTTTACACCCATCAGCCATTTTTACATGGGACTGGAAGATGAACGACACAACAAGCCTCGTTACATCGCTTTTTGGTAAATATGGAATGTACAAAAGCACCAAACTAAACTACAATGGTGGTGACAATCCACAGCCTGATTATTGGAAGCGCTTGCCATCGAGCTATTACGATGTCTGGGTAACGACTACAATACAGAGCAGGGTTATCAGGATTTTCTGACAGCACGAAACTACTTTATGGGAAGTAGAAGCATCGTCAAATAAGCTTCGATCAGCTTATTTATGCCAACGAGACAGGCGGCTTCACAAGTGCTGATGCCATGTATTACATAAGCCCGCAACCTCGAACGCCTTTTAATCTCACCCTTTTTCGTCAACATTAACATCACACATTACAGAGAAAAAGTGTTTGGAACAATGGTTTTGTTTGTCCCATAATGACAACAATCACTTCCAAACCATGGAAGATTTGCTGGGAGCTTCTTCCTTTCTATAACATTAATACCTATGCTTAGGCACATATCCTGCTAGCTCTGACCGTCTGCAATACGACTTGAATCAGGCCAATGGTACAGTGAAAAAGGGTGACCGTTTTGGCTACGACTACCATATTCTTGTGAATAAAGCTCAGGTCTGGACAAGCTATACTGAAGACTTCGGCATCGTTCACTACTCGGTTTCTGCCTGTTTAGTGGACAGACCATGCAACGCGACGGTAAAATGCGCACCGTGGTCTTTTGCCGATAACTCATGCATGGAAAAAGCAAGACTGCCAAATTTCTTGAAGGAGGTTTCAAAGCCAGTGGCGACTTTAGACTTAGGTGGAGGCAACACCCTTACCCTGTGGCATGGGATATGATATGCACGCACCGTCAGCATCTACCGCCTTTTATGCTCCTGAAGTAAACAATGATTTTGTTATGAATTTACATAACGAACGTCTGTTCTCTTCAGAAGTAGGCTACCAGTTTCTCAACAGCTGGCTCCATGCAAATATAAATGCTTTACTATAACTATATGTCGAATGTTACCGAATGGAATTGCTTCTACTTCGACGACATTAACAGTTTTTCATACAACTCACTTTCTGGATTAAGGAAAGAATCTTACGGTATTGAAGGAGCACTTAAATTTAAACTTGCCTCTTTTCTGGACTTAAAGCTTCTTGGAACCATCAGTGAAGCTAAGAATATCAGTAGTGCAAACGTAATTTATCTGAACTCAACCGAAGGTGTTTACAGTGCACCGATGAGGCTTTTTGTTAAGGGAATGCGCGAAGACGGCACACCATTGACAGCCACTTCCATTGCATTGAGTTACCATAAAGGCGGCTGGTTCATTGATTTAAACGGCAATTGGTACGACCGTATTTACCTGAGCTATTCACCTTATTATAGGTATAAAGAGTGTCATTGGGAATGAAAATAATGCTCCTGCTCAGGCGACGGGCAATGGAGGATGGATGTTTGACGGTTCAATTGGCAAGAGCATCTATCTCAAACACGGTAGTTTGAACTTCACTTTCATGATTACAAACATTCTCACAACCGCAGAATTGTAACTGGTGGCTACGAACAGAGCCGCTCTGATCGTACCCATCTACTGGCATAACATCACGCGTGTATCGTTTCTCGAAAAACCCCAAAAGTATTACGCTTTCGGTACAAACGGAATGTTCCAGGTTTCCTATAAATTTTAAAAATTGCTACATATGAAAACTCTTAAATACATCTTGATGATGGGCCCTCGTCTGCGGTATCCACGGCATCAGCTGTGAACAGCGGATGGGACGAGCCAGAAAAACGGCCGAAGAAATAGGCCCAGCGACAAGTATCTTCAGGAGACTAATGTGATAGAAGTATTGAGCACAACTTAAGCAGAATTATTCTGCACAAATCAATACTCGACTATCGTAATGGCACTCCTTATAAACTTATGAGACAAAGACCTTCAGATAAAGGAGTTGTTACAGGTAACGATATTTCTGGTAACCTCTACAACAAAAAATATCTGTGGATGATGATACTGGAGCTATCATTATTGCGATTGAGGAAGGCGGTCTTCGTGGTAAATTCCCTGTTGGAACAGAATTGTTAATTAACCTCCGCGGCCTCAGTGTGGGAAGTGACAAAGCAAAACAAAGCTACCATTGGAACGCCCTACTTCCAGAACTATAAAACAAATACGGAGATACTACAGGTTTCTTTCGTCAGTCGTATGAGCTTACACCTCTGGAATCAGCATTATAAGATTATTGCATCAGGCAAAAGTGTTCAGCCCATTGAGTATAACAGCACATGGTCGACAGCTTCTAACGGTCTGCTTTATGGTGGTAAGCTCGTTACCATAAAGAATGTAACATTCAGGGGTGCTGACGGAAAGAAAAAGTATTATGATGCAAGCAATAAAGGCTCGGTATACTTTACGCACATGGTAATTCCATTTTTATCTCACAGCAGTCAATATGCAAGCTTTTGCCGGTAACCCGTTACCTACGGGTACAGTAAACGTAACGGAATCATGATTAGGTATAACAATACCTGGGAATTGATTATTCGCAATATTAACGACGTAGAAAGTTCACTAAAATAAACTCTAGACAAATAAAAATAAAGATAACAATGAAAAGATTTTATCAAGCAGCCATCATGATGGCTATGGCGGTTCTGTCCTTCACCAGCTGTGAAGATGTACCGAGAACCTTATCATTTTACTTATAAACCTTCTGAATCAACCAACGAAAACGTTGCTCCCCAGGGGAGATGGTGCGTCTGTTGCTACCGCCTATAACGTGGCTTGCACAGCTCTCGATCCTCATCAGCAACGGTACCTATACATCCAATAAGGTGTATATCAAAGAGTAATAAACCAAATCGATAATATCGATACGGGTAGCTATGGTAATGCTACTTACTCTATCGCTGATAAGAAAGGGAACTCCGTACAGCTCAAAATATACCGTGGTTACGCTTTGGGAAATCAGCACTTTACATCAGCTGATGCTATCAAAGTAGGCGACGAGGTTGTCATTTATGGCGAGCTAACCTTGTTCGGTACAACACAAGAGGGTCAAGCAGGGTAACTATATTGTTTCACAAAATGGACAAACAAGTGGTGCCTCTACACCGTCAACGCCAGCCACACCTTCACAAGGATTGAATATTTCTGGAACAACAGTTACACTTACTAACAACAATACTACCGCAGGTACTACAACGACAAGCGTTGATCTCAACACACCTCGGACTTGCCAACAATGCTGAAGTAACAACCATTACATTCCTGACGGGGGCCACTGCAACCTTCGACAGCAATGGCAATACGCACAAACCTATCTTCTCTTCACTTACCAGTGGAATACGTACTTATGCCAACTGTAAGATTACTATCAACGGTAAAGCCAAGATTGCAAAGGTAACCTTCGACTGCGATTCTTATAACGGAACTGATTATGTAGGTAATACCACAGCTACTGTTACCTTCAGCGGTAACGATGCTGTTTATACAAACGTGTTTACAGGTTCTACCGGTGGCGGTGTTCAGTGCGTGTTAAGAAGATAACCATCACTTACGCACAGTAATTACAATATTGAATATAGCCGTTATAAGGCTTAAAAACTATATAAAAACATTTGGCGGGTTGCATAATTCTTCGTAATTTTGCACCCGCTAATTATTATAGCATAGATTATTATTATTAAAAACAGAATAAAATGAAAAAGGTATTCATCCAGAAAACTATCGTCCCGTCGTATTTAAGGATATGTCCAACGGCGATATGTTCCTTACAAAGTCTACTTGCAAGACATCTGATACGGTGGAATTTGAAGGAGAGTCTTATCCTCTGGTAAAGTCGAAATCTCAAGCACCTCTCATCCTTTCTACACGGGCAAGAGTAAAGCTTGTCGATACTGCTGGTCGCGTTGACCGATTTCATGAACCGTTACGGTAAATTGAATAAGTAAACAGATACCTTCTTACATATATTATAAGGAACTTGACTGAAGTGCGGTAGAACGTAGTTGCATATGCGTTCCATCGCACTTCTGCTTTTCACCTGTCATTATCCTGATATTATTGTGTCAGAAAGGTACGAAATCACAATGAGAAAAATTATATTTTTATTCGTCGTTATTGCCTTATCGCTCTCGGCCTGCTCCTCGGGGACGATTCTTCATCATCTGGAACTCATCCTCCAATACAGTAAACAACGGCAATTCCAACACAGGAGGAAACACTTCTAATGAGAATGCCGGCTTCACCGATGACACAAAAACACGACAATTCCAACCCTATCACGAGCTTTCCAGAATATGGACGTCTGGAAGTTCCGGCGTTACAGCAGCACTTCGCGTGTGTTGATTCATAAAGTAGCCAGTTATGGCATTAATTATATGACTGAATGGGACGACGTGCAGAAGGGTCCGCGCTGGAGCGCTTATATATTAACATCCAGCCTTATGCGCAATCATGTTCCGCGTTATACAGCCGACCGCAGCCGGGGCGAAGTGCAATATCCCTTCGATCCGCTCATACCCAGCTCTCTTCAATGGGATTATGACTGGTTCACTAACGACAATGGGAGCTACGATCACGGCCATTTATGCCCATCTGCCGACCGCCGTTGCGACAGCGAATCGCAATACCAGACATTCTATATGAGCAATATGACTCCCATGTTCGGTCCGTTTAACAGTGGTGTCTGGGCCAATATCGAAAAAAGCCGTGCGAACAGCGGCGTCACGATATTGCGATACGCTGTACGTTGTTAAGGGCGGAACCATCGATAACGGCAGCTATAACGGCTATAATCTTATATATCATAAGTTAGAAACGGGCTGGTAATTCCACGCTATTTTACACAGCCATGTTCTACCGCACACGTGGAAAGTATTACGCTATTGCGTTATGGATTGACCAGTTCGCTTATCGCAACAGCAATGAAGGCAATTTAGCCCAGTTCGCCATATCCAGTGACCAACTAGAAAAGCGTACAGGAGTCGACTTTTTCTGCAATGTTCCCAATGCTGATGAGGGCAAAAATGGAAACCAGTGCGACCCCATGGCATGGGGATTACGATAAATTCTCCAAAAAAGAAAAGGTAAAGGCATCCGATGACGCCTTTCACCTTTCTTCGTTATCCTAAATTACTTGTCTGTCATTTACAGGCCGACAGACTTCTCTTACCTTATCTTCGTGTTGGTAAATTCCAGCTTCACCTCTCACCTTTTCGATGATATTCTCGCCGACAACAACTACCGGCTTCTTTGCTACTTGTGCAAAAGGTGCAGCCTTTGCGTTATATATTTGTAACCCTGCGCAGCTCAAACTGAATCATATCTAGGGTTGTTTGTCCCTATCATATAGCCGTTAAACATACCGTTCTGCACGTCAAGATAGAAACTCGTGCTTGCTTGCGCTCCTGTCCATTACAAATGTTGTTGCATTCTGGGTGAGGTATTTCACATGAATATCCCCCGTACGCTCGTCAATATACCAGTTAAATTTCAATGGCTGGTTTTTGCTGAGTTACGTTTCCTTGTGCGTCAGTAGGGTAATCTATCTCCGTTCCTGTACCCTTAATAGCGTTACTGCCATTACGCGAAAATGTCATATTGGTATTGAAAACGGACCTTATTTCCAGTATCGCCATTGGTGTAAACCATTGTTCCGTCCCATTCACCAGCCAGCATCTCAGCTCGTCAAGGAGGGTTTGTCCTGAGCTTTGTCCATCGTTATTATAGTTATAATCGTTCCAATTATAATTGTTGTCGCGGCTACCCTATACCACCACGGCTCGTCAGTACCATACCAGGGTCACCATCGTCCGGGGATCGTTATAACAACTCGAGAAAATAACAGGCTACAGCCAATAGTAAACCAGTAGCTATAAAAGTTTTTATTGTTCTCATAACTTCGCGTTTTTATATCGTTTTGTTTAATTCTGGTGCAAATATACGGCGTTTATCAGATAAAGACAACGTAAAATTCCTATTCCTTTTTGGTTTTCCCTATTGACAAGGAGGAAATCCTAAATAACATTAAAAAGCCTTAAAAAGCAACATCTACATGCGTACCTCGGGACCTTTTTCGTATTTTTGCAAAAAGTTACAATTTAATATTAACTCGATAAAAAGAATATCAAACATGAAAACAGTTTATGATTTTACGGTAAAAAGACCGTAAAGGAAACGATGTATCACTGAAAGAGTATGCCAACGAAGTTCTTCTCATTGTCAATACAGCTACTAAATGCGGCTTTTACTCCAACCTATACCGAACTCGAAAGTCTTTATAAGAAATATCATGCTCAGGGTTTTGAAATTCTCGATTTCCCGTGTAACCAGTTCGGTCCAGCAGGCACCGGGCACTCGATGAAGCCATTCATGAGTTCTGCAAACTGACGTACGGTACCGAATTTCCTCAGTTCAAGAAGCTCAAAGTTAACGGTGAAGATGCCGACCATTATACAAATTCCTCAAAGGAGCAGAAAGGTTTGCAGGCTTTGATATGAGTAACAAGATTGCTATCCTTGTAGACATGTTCGATACAGGCCGATCCCAACTGGCGTGAAAGTTCTGAAATCAAGTGGAACTTTGCCAAATTCCTTATCAATAAGAAGGGACAGGGTTGTGAAACGCTATGAGCCAACCGAAAAATTGAGTACGTAGCAGCCGACATTGACAAAGCTTTTTAGCCGAATAAAACTTATGGAACACACCCGATGTTTAATCATAGGCAGCGGTCCTGCAGGATATACAGCCGCCCTCTATGCGGGGCGGGCTAACCTGAATCCTGTTCTTTACTGCGGACTTCAGGCAGGCGGACAGCTTACCACTACAACCATTGTCGAGAACTTTCCCGGCTATCCCGACGGCGTTGATGCCAACCAGATGATGATGGAACTGCGCCAGCTGGGCTCTGAACGTTTCGGTGCCGACGTACGCGATGGCGATTGTTACAGACGTCGACCTTAGCCAAAAAGCCCTACACCGTTACCATCGACAACGGTACCCGAGCTTACATGCGATACTCTCATCATTGCAACGGGAGCCTCAGCAAAATACCTCGGTTTGCCCGATGAAGAAAAGTATAAAGGACAGGGCGTTTCGGCCTGTGCAGCGTGCGACGGCTTCTTTTTTTCGTAAAAAGGTTGTTGCTGTTGTGGGTGGCAGTGACACCGCATGCGAAGAGGCAAGTTATCTGGCGGGTCTGTGCGAAAAAGTGTATATGATTGTGCCGCAAGCCTTGCTGCATGCGTCAGATGTTGCAACGTCGCGTAAAAAGAGAACACAGAGATCGAGATTCTCTTCGAAACCAACACACTTGGCTGTATGGAGAGAAAGGCGTTGAGGCGCACACCTGGTATATCGCAAAGGCGAGGCCGATGAAAAACAGTATGATCTGCCCATCGATGGCTTCTTCCTGGCCATCGGTCATGCCGTAACACCGACCTTTTCCGCGGCAAGCTCGACATGGACGAAAACGGGATATATCAAGGTTGAGGGCGATACGCCGCGAACAAACGTAAGCGGAGTGTTTGCAGCAGGCGACTGTTCCGACCCCACTTACCGCCAGGCCGTTGTTGCAGCAGGCAGTGGATGCAAGGCAGCGGTGGAAGCTGAACGATACTTACAGGATATGTAACAACATACTCTGTACATATATATAGATATCGCCATACGGAGAAAAACTTCCGTATGGCTTTTTGTTTTCATCTGGCCTTTGCTTTGCCCTCGTAGCATTGACATCCTTGTTGCAAACAGGTTTTAAACCATTTGGCAGGCCGATATAATAACAATGTTCATGGTTCGACGGCCGTCAACAGCGTGTGCGGCGGTCGTCATACTGCATTGTTCGACGGCCGTCAGCGGTGCTGTTGACGGCCGTCGAACAACAACCTTTTCACGCCAATCCACAAACTATACAGTTGTATTTTCTTTGAAAATCATCATATATGCAATACCTTTGCGTCCTAATACGCCACCCTGTCCGCCCACGACATACAGATGTTATTATATATGCTGATTTTATTCACATCTGACTCATTTTACTTAAATATTTAAACTTTTTGCTCGTTTTTATTTCAATTATTAGAAATTTTGTTATATTTGCAAGCGTATTCAGGTGTATAATGTTTACATCTAAAACAGATACCAACAATAAATACTACTTTATGAGAAAACTTTTACTTTCATTTTTTCACACTCACTACTGTGGCAGCCAATGCCCAGGAAACGTTTACCGACGGTTGCTTTTACCTATACCGTCACCAGCCCTACGACGGTAGAGCTTACCCAGCTTAACAATAAGGTTAAAGGTACTGTAAACATTCCCGACATGGTTATTCATGGAGGCATGCGCAACTTCATACGGTAACCTCAATAGGCGAAAGCGCATGTAAGGTGGTCGGATGCATCGACAATTACCATACCCGAAACCGTCGACTCTATTAAAAAAGCTCGGCTTTTTCAGGCTGTAAATTTACATCTGTCACGCTCCCTCAGAACCTGCGCTATAGGCCCGTATGCTTTTTAGTTCATGTCCGCTGACATCAATCGACATACCTTCCAAGGTAGAGACCCTCTCTGACCATGCTTTTTGGCAGCAGTACAAGGCCTACCCTTGCTTCAGATAACCCTTCACGAAAGGCCTTAAAGTTATTGGGGCTACGTAGCCTTTTATGGCAGTGCCATACAGGAAATAGAAATACCTTCTACCGTTAGCAACCATGAGACAAGAGCGTATTTCTGCACTGTAAGAACCTGAAAAAGGTTGTTTTCCACGACGGATTAACCAGTATCGGTGACGAGCTTTCAACGATTGTCCGCTACTTGCCGATGTAACGCCCTCTACATTGAAGAAAGATGTATGTGAGGTGTTCTTAAATAACAAAGGCTCTCACCAAAATCAACATACCTGCTGCGCTCGAAGAGATGGGCGAATGCTGCTTTGGAGGAACATCTTTAACCACCATCACACTGGATCCTACCAATCAAACCTACGCCCTTAAGGACGGAGTTCTGTATACCAAAAGGCTATAAGGTTCTGCAACAGGCCCCGTTAAAAGGATTTAGGACGTATGAAGTTGACAGCCATTGCCTCGGTGTTGCGAGGAGGAGCTTTCTGGGAAGCGAGCTCGAAAGCATTACATTGCCCGAGACCGTTGTTGCCATTGGCTATGGTGCATTTCTGGGTTCGCAGCTTAAAAGCATCAACTGGCCCAAACGTCTGAGTTTCATCGACGAGCAGGCATTTGCCAATACGCAGTTTACCGAGGTTACATTACCCTCAACGGTTTATTATATTGCTGACGGAATATTTGCAGGTTGTAAAAAACTTACAAAGGTTACCATACCTTCAGGCGTAACACAAGTTTATGCACATGCCTTCTCAAACTGTACCTCTCTGGCTACTTTCGTAGCACAAGGCAGCAAAGCGCCCGAAATTATGTCGTGATTATGAAACATACGATGCGCCCTTCTACGGTATAGCTTCGCCTGCAACCATCACCGTTCCAAAGGGTGCTACCGCTTCGTATGCAACAGCCGGATGGGGCGATTTCTTCAAATTTGCCGAATCAGCCACAGGTACTCTCACCGTAAAAATATGTCGCCGAAGGACAGTACCACGCTGGGCAAATATGTAAGCTTCTCATTTAGCATTACCTTTAACGAGCCTGTCAAGCTCGTTGAGGAACATCCCGATGTTTATATCCGTCAGGATGCCAATTACAGTGCAACATACATTGAACCTTCCGGCAGCCCACAGTGGACGGCAATGATTGAGGAAGCAACACGCTTACGGTGTTCGGTAACGACTATGACCAGTTTATGGACACCTTTATATCAAAAGAAAGGCAGGTTTACTACGTGAATATCCCTGCCGGTATTGTAAAAGACGATACCGGAGCAGTTAACGAACATATCACCATTGTTTGCTACGGTCAGGGCACAACAGCCGGTGTTGAGGAAGTTCATGCACGAACGGTACCGAAAGCAAAGGTTGTAGCACGCTATAATATTAGCGGACAGGCTGTAACCGAAGCACAGAAAGGCATACAAATTATTAAAGTATGCTGATGGTACAACACGCAAGGTGGTTGTAAAGTAACTCCCCTATTATCCCGATAATCCGGCCTGCAGGAATAAACTTCCCGTAAGTTTGCCAACTCTTATCACAGGCAGCGGTATGTTTTATTCTTGCAGGCCTCTTTCAATCCATTCTAAAAACATTACCTTTATGAAGAAGAAATCTCTGCTTACAGCTCGCACTCACTCTTCTTTCATGTATATCCGCCAGCGCGCAGGGTACAGGGCCTCCTTTTACTGCTGACGAGGCTATGACAACGTATTACAGCCAGGGCTGGGACAGCGTAAAGGCTGCCAGTTCGTGGAAGTATACCCGTACAAACAGATCAAATTCATGGCGTTTTCTTAAAACGTCGCTTTATCAAGGACAGCAGCCTTTCAGCAGCATTGACCCTACAAGCAAATACTCACTCAGTATTAAGTATGATGCAAAAAGCTACCAGGACGAGCGCGCTACATCGCCCGATATAGAGATTAAGCCCAATACGCAGGTTGAATATGTATGCACTATTCTGTGCTGTCTGGCTCATAAACGCCAACTGGACATTGTCTGTTGTTGACGTCGAAAAGCAAGATACCACATTGCTTACCAATGGTTTCATGTGGTCACAGGACAATGCTTTTACCGGCCCGAGCTGGGTAAAGTTTACCTACGACCTCAATAAATGGGCGGGGAAAACATGCCGTTTCGAGTTCAGATATAAAGGAAAGGAAGGGGACTATGTTCAGATTGATGGTTTCAAACTTCGTCAAAAGGACACCTCAGCATCAGCTACTATCAATATTACCCAGGGCGACTCAGTCCATTTCTTCAGACAGTTCAACGGGAAATCCTGACCACTGGGCATGGACTTTCGAAGGAGGTACACCGTCAACATCTGCTGAACAAAAACCCTGTTGTTACCTACAATAATATGGGTTTTGCACAAAGGGTGAAACTTACGGTAAGCAACAGTAGCGGTTCGTCTCACGGCCGAACGCCGAAGGCTTTCATCACCGTCAGGGCACAGGCTCCAACGGCTCTTGCCGGGCTGCCCACAGCAGGATATATGTCGCCATGGGTAGCAACTTTCATCCCCTGTAAATACACCTGTACAGTTCAAAAGACATGTCGAAGGGGTTCCCTAACGCCTGGAGATGGACATTCAATGGCGGTAATCCTGCAACATCTACCGAACAAAACCCCACCGTTTCATACACTAAGGAAGGACTCTACGGCTATACACTCGACGTGGATAACAGCGTAGGCACAAGCCACGACTTCATGGTGAAGGCTATTCAGGCAGGTGGAAGTCAGGACATCTGGAATATAGGGCTCGACGAGTACAGCAAACTCGGTACGGTTTCCTTAGGCTGGTATGGCTATTATGGAGGCTCAAACTGGATGGGAATGACAAAATTTGCTGAGGCTTTCAGCAAGCCTCTTGCCCCGGCAACAATTGACAGCGTATCCATTTACTTCGATAAAATAACAACGGTTACACCCGATACGCTCATCACGGTTTCTGTTTGTCTGGCCGATGTCAACGGCAAACCAGGAGCAGAACTGGCTTCTGCCAGTATAAAGGCGTCGAATTTGGCTTACGATAAGGACAATATTGTAGCCACAAAGCTTGCTCTTGGGCGGCCTGCAAAGGTTAATGCACCCTTCTTCATTGTCATATCTGGCATTCCCCACAATGCAAACCGACAGCGGGAGTGATGATATTTCCATTCTGGAGTATACTGCGAAAAAGAAGGAGAGCAACAACGTGGCATCTTCTGGAGGAGTGGGACAAGGACAACAAAGCCCACAGGCAAAGCTGATTGCGTACAAAAACACCGACTCTCCCTGTATCTCTTGCTGTTACCGCTCACCTGAAATACGATGAACAAACCAGCAATGGCATAGCAACAGTTAGCAGCGAAACAAAGGCAAAAGAGACACCAGCTGCCATATATTCTGTTGACGGAGTGCGCCGTCAGGCCCTGTCTCACGGTATCAATATTGTAAGAACAGGCAAGGGCGATGCAAAGAAAATCATGAAATAAAGTCTGAACGTACTAATCCATTCGCTGTTTTCATCCTTACAGACAAGAGGAAGATCCTGCGAATTTAAACATACACGCAAGAGGTCATCTGCACAATTGTTGCAGATGACCTCCTGCCTTTTACCACCCTGTTACAGTTATCTATCGGCCTATACCCCAATACAGTATATAAAAACCTGTGGAAGATAAAAATATAACACCTTGTTGTCAGTATATCTTCATTAACCTCTTGCAAAAGCAGCGTCATACGCTAGTAAAAATTTTTGAAATATTTAAGGTATATACTTGTATATATCAAATTTTTACCCTATTATTGCAAGTAAAGTATAATCAAATAGTTTGCAGCACACACCGTTATGCTGCCAAAAGGTCAATTAAATATACCTTTTAGCCTGATGACTACCATTGTAAAAAACATATATATTACTTTCCTTTCACTTTTCATTATTCAAACACTAAAAACAAAATGTAAATGAAAAACAAAAATCAAAACCATTAATCTTCCTACTGTGCATACTGGCAATGCCTGCTTCTGCACAAGAAAACATCAAAAAGTTTGGTATCGGACTGGGTTATCACAGTGCGTCCATTGTTGGTGACAGCGTGCGTCCCTTTGACATCTCGTTCCGTTATCGTATCAACGAGCGATACACGCTTACACTATACGCTCCGTTGTGGAGTTAAAAACGACAAAAGTTGAGCCGAAAAGATTATGAAGTTCCTTCGTATGCCCGGAAAGAAGACATGGACAAGCACAAGGCTACTACGAAACATTTCCTCTGGGGCATTGGCATAGCATACGACTATTCGTTCTATCAACTCTCCAATTTTACGTTCTTTGCAGGGGCTAAAATTGATTATCAGGAATACAAAGATCGAAACGATTTGCAATATGTTTCGTACACACCGCTCCACGAAGTACACGGAAGAGACTACGAATATGGTGATTTTCGCGTAGAAGATGTAATGCAATACGATTGGTATCGCGCTCGCGCCCTAGCCTTACTCCCAATGCCGGCGTCCGCTTTACAACGTCAAGACTTTCTAGAAGGAGCTTTTAATCTCGCCATTTCAAGATTAATTAGAAAGGCTTATGGCTTTTCAGCATGGGAAGAAAGACCAAATGGTGGATGTGCAACATCGACAGAAAATCACGCTGACAAACATAGGTCAGAGTATTTTATCCGTCCTGAACTCTCCATTAATATGTATTATTATTTTTAAATCATAAAGACACTGCACATTCTATGAACTCTCCATCAATATATTGCAACGTTAAAAGGTGATCTTCTATATTCTGGACTACCAGCAAGCCCTGAATGGGAAGTGGAAGGAGACTATGTAAATACACTCTATAATGATGGTACTTCAATTGTGTTTGAAACAAATTCCGATGCATGGATAACTGCTACATTTATGAGTCCATGCGGAGAACCTCTTTTCTATCTTGCATCACTTCGTCAATGATAGTAGTTATGGCGATGGCCTTTACTTTGCATTATCACCTAACCCAGCTACTAATTCTGTCAGTATCAATATTGGAAAAGCAAACTAAAAACGATTTGTCAAGAAGATGAATTCCTCATCATATCTAATCCAGCTATGGAACTCCCTATCGTTTAATTAAGCAAGTTAATACAAATAGGAAACAATACCAACTAGATATAACAGGTTTGCCAGCTGGTTCTTATTATGTTATAATCGTCAAAGATGGATATAAATCGCGTAAACAACTAATAATAAAATGAGATTGAAAAGAAAAATCAAACTATTAATCTTACTACTGTGCATACTGGCAATGCCCGCTTCTGCACAAGAAAACATCAAAAAGTTTGAATCGGACTGGGTTATCACAGTGCATCCATTGTTGGTGACAGCAGTGCGTCCCTTTGACATCTCGTTCCGTTATCGTATCAACGAGCGGCACACGCTTACGCTATATGCCCCGCTGTGGATTAAAAACGACAAAGAAGTTGAGCCGAAGATTATGAAGTTCCTTCGTATGCCCGGAAAGAAGACATGGAAAGCACAAGGCTACTACGAAACATTTCCTCTGGGGCATTGGCTTAGCATACGACTATTCGTTCTATCAACTCTCCAATTTTACCGTTCTTTGCAGGGGCTAAAATTGATTATCAGGAATACAAAGATCGAAACGATTTACAATATGTTTCGTCACACACCGCGCCACGAAGTGCACGGGAGAACTACGAATATGGTGATTTTCTTGTAAAAGAAGTAACAAAATACAGTTGGTATCGTGTCCGCGCCCTGTAGCCTTACTCCTCATGCTGGCATACGCTTTACAACGTCAGAGACTCTCCGTAGAAGGTGCTTTTTAATCTTGGTATTTCAAGGTTACATAGACGAGGCTTACTCACAAACGAAATCAGAGGAAAAGAATGGATCAGAGTAATTCTATTTAGGAGAATCCTTTTATCCTCACAAAGATCGGATAGAATATTTCATTCGTCCTGAACTCTCTATTAATATGTATTATTATTTTTAAATCACAAAAATGGATAATGATTTAAAAGCTAAGAGATGTAATATTTGGTTATTGTTTTCATTTGTATAACCGCATTTGTGAGTAGATTTGAGTTACACCATATTGGCCTCGTGCACATGCTTACGGGGCCAATACACTGAAATACAAAGCCATGATGATGGCGATGGCTTATTTCATCGCTTTCATCACGTTCACAGCCTCACTTACTGACGGAACGTTGGCTATTTTAATTAAGCGGTGTCCGTTAATATCCTTAAAATTGCAACGACGTGGATTATCCATCACATAATGGATAATACCTCCAAATATCTTGCTTTGATAGAACGGACTATTCTGATTGGAGACGAACTGCAGCGTCATTACGCCCTGCTTCGATATCACTTTTTCGCAGCCTAAATGTTTTGCCAATGCGGCGCAATACGACAACTGCATCAGCTCTTCGCCCTCAGGGGCACCGGACCAAAAGCGGTCAACCAGACGCTTACGGTAAGCAACGAGGTCGTCTTCACGCTCAATGTTGTCGAGTTCACGATACAGCAGCATGCGCTCACTACTGCCCGGCACGTGGGTTTCAGGGAAGCCACATCTCGGATCGCTCTACGGCACAGTCTTCCACGAACATATCGCCCGTTAATTCACGCCCCTGCCCTTCATCATCTGCATATAAATCGCTGAACTCATCGTTCTTAAGCTCGGTAACTGCCTGGCTAAGAATTTTCTGATAAGTTTCATATCCCAGGTCCTCCATAAAGCCGCTTTGCTCCGATCCCAGCAGGTTGCCAGCACCTCTTATGTCCAAATCCTGCATGGCAAGGTTGAAACCACTACCCAAATCGGAGAAAGTTTCAAGCGCTTCTAATCGCCTGCGTGCATCAACGGTAAGCACACTCTTGGGTGGCGCCAGCAGATAACAGAAAGCTTTACGGTTGCTTCGCCCCACACGACCGCGCATTTGATGGAGATCCGACAGCCCAAAGTGGTGAGCATCATTAATGATAATGGTATTCGCATTGGGTATATCAATACCATTTTTCCACAATAGTTGTTGAAAGCAGTACATCGTAATCGTAATTGATGAGCCTATAATTACCTCTTCAAGCTCATCGGGAGGCATCTGGCCGTGGCCGATAGCTACACGGCAATCAGGTCACATACTTACGGATAAGACCAGCTATTTCCTGCAGGTTTGAGATGCGGTCGTTGACAAAAACACCTGACCGTTGCGGCTCATCTCAAAGTTTATGGCATCGGCTATTACCTCATGGCCACAGGTACACAGTTCGGTATGGATAGGGATAACGGTTGGGGGGCGGCGTGCGCATGATGCTCATGTCGCGTGCTCCCATCAGCGAGAACTGCAATGTACGCGGTGACTGGTGTTTGCCGACATGGTGAGCGATGTCGACATTTGTCTTTATTTTTCCTAGAGCTTTTCCTTGGTTGAAACACCAAACTTTTTGCTCCTCGTCAATCAATCAATAAGCCCTAAATCGTGCCACTGTCAGCCTACCCAGCACGGTTTATGTGTGCCGATAATGATGTCAATTTTGCCTGATTTGAGGGTCGTCAAGTACCTGTCGGGTTTGTGCAGCACTGCGTGCACGTGAAAATAATCAACCCTTACAGGAAAGTTTTTCAATCGTGATTTGAACGTTTTGATAATGCTGATAGGCCAACACTGTCGTCGGAACCAGCACGGCTACCTGCTTGGAATCGCAGGCCGCTTTGAAAGCAGCACGCACGCTACCTCTGTTTTTCCAAAGCCAACATCGCCACAAATGAGGCGGTCCATAGGGCTGGGCGCGCTCCATATCAGCTTTTTACATCTTGCGTGAGACTTCAATTGATCGGGCGTGTCTTCGTAAAGAAAGCCCGCCTCTAACTCGTGTTGCATGAAATTATCAGGCGAGAAAACGCATAGCCCTTTCGTGCCGACGACGGGCATAAAGGCGTGATCGGGTCGCGGGCAATATCCTTTATTTTTCTTCGTTCGCTCCTTCAGGCGTTCCCATGCGCCCGTGCCAAGCGATGACAAAGCGTGGTTCTTCGCCTGTATCACTGCTGCGATACTTCGATATTTTGTACAGCGGTGGATGGAAACATCTACTTTATCGTTGTTCTGATAGATGATACGTATCACCTCCTGGTATTGCATCTGCCCGTCAGCATTGGCTTTTCCTGCTGCACGAACGCACCGGCCTCGAGTTTACCTATACCAAAATCGACATGCACAATGAAATCGCCCGGCTCCATTCCTGCAACTCTTTCATAGTGAGGTGCAATCTTTTGCCCGAACGGGCGCGGTCACTCTTCAGGTTATACTTGCGAAAGCGGTCAAATATCTGGTGATCGGTAAAGAAACATACCCGTAAATCGTCGTCGGTAAAACCCTCATGCAGGGTTTTGTCAACTGGCGTGAAGGTTATTTTTGAACGTTGTGCATTACTCCCTGCACGCTCAGGGTCGGCCCCTATCTCGTCAAAGATGTCCTTTAAACGCTGTTGTTGCTTAGCGCTGTCGAGCAGAATATACAGATGATAGCCCCGTAAGAGGAAATCGTCAAGCGACTGCCGCAGCAAGTTAAAGTTTTTATGGAAAAGTGGCTGTGGCGTAATATGGAACGCAATTGTAGCCTGAGGCTGGACCGACGGGAGCTGACCATATTCAATTACGCGCAGACAGGCCACGTCATCACTGAATGTGTGGGGCGGCAAAGTATGTTTTCGCGCGTCATTTCCTGCCGTATTTGCGCCTGTTCCAGCTCGGTTGCATCGCCGAGGACGCTCGGTCATGGCCTGCGTTGAAAGCCTTCGTTATAGGTTTTGCATAACGTATCATAAACAAAAGCGGGGTCGCGCATCGCAACAAAGGACTGTCGGGCACGAGTGCAGAGAATGGAACCTTGTCGGTTTCTAAAGAAACCAGCTCGGGAACAATTTCTATCTGATTTAAACGTCCTTTTGAGCTGATCTTCTACGCTGAAAGTGCGGATGGTATCAATTTCATTTCCAAAAGAAATCAATACGAAAAGGCAGTTCGACTTGAACGAACAAAGCATCGAGAATACTTCCTCGGCGCAAACTGTCCAGGCTCATAAACATAATCTTCTTCCTTAAACCCGAGATCGCGTAAAGCGATGCATGCGTACTGTTACATCGGTTTGCTGCGATGTTCGCAACATCAATACGACGTTCGTCGAGATGCGATTGCGACACAACAAAGCTCCAGAGACAGCTTGCGGATAGGTAACAATAAGCAAGGGTTTAACAGGGTTCTGTTTCTCCCTCCATTCCGTGCATTGCTGCCAATTTCGACAAAACCTCCGTGCGTAATATCTCACTGGCCGCATCTTTCGACCATATTTTACAGCCCTGCGATAGCTCGAAGGGAAGAATAACGGCACATAGGTACCCTCTTCAGGTAAAGAAGCAGCTGCGATGTCAGCATCCTGAACACCATTACCAACCGATGTATTGAGATCATTATAGAAATATCCGGCTTCGTCGGCATCGTTCAATATGAACACTATCGTACGGCGAAGCCTGCCGGCTATTGAAGAAAGAGCATGGGTGCCGACGACGCCACAAGCCCCTGGAGGAACAAACGTCTGATGGTTTCGTCCTCAACCGACTTTACCAAAGCCCCAGCCTGTGGGAGCTTTGCATAAAGTTGCTGCAAATTTGTTATTGTCATCCTCTATACTTATTGCCTCTCACAGGCCTTTTCGTCATGGAACGAAGCTTTGTTTCGGTAGTCAGTTATTTAGAGATGTACCGTTTATACGGGTAGGATACTTGCGAAACCAGCCATCCATGCGGAGTTTGATAACCCCAAAAAGAGCCTCACTAAAGATTCCTCCACTCATTTTTGAGGTTCCTTCCTGACGATTTACAAACACAACAGAAACTCTTTAAATGAAATCCCGACTTATAAACCGTATATTTCATCTCTATTTGAAAGGCATATCCTTTGAAACGAATCTTGTCGAAGTTAATAGCCTCGAGCACATGACGACGATAGCATACAAAGCCGGCAGTAGTATCGTGAACATTAAAGCCCAGAACAAAACGCACATACTTTGATGCAAAATAGCTCATCAGCACACGCCCCATTGGCCAGTTCACCACATTTACACCCGTAACATAGCGTGAACCTACCGACATATCGGCCCCTTCGTCATGACATGCTGCATAAAGGCGTGGAAGGTCATGAGGGTTATGGCTGAAATCGGCATCCATTTCGAAGACATAATCGTACTTGTTTTCCAAAGCCCATTTGAAGCCAGCTATGTAGGCTGTGCCCAATCCTGCTTGCCAGAACGCTCAATTAGAAACAACCTTTCGGCAAATTCGTCGTGCTTCAGACGCTTAACAATATCAACAGTACCGTCAGGACTACCATCGTCTATTACTAAAATATGAAAACATTTCTCCAGCGAGAAAACAGCTCGGATAATGTTTTCCATGTTCTCCTTTTCGTTATAGGTGGGAATAATAACAATAGAATCGCTTTCGTACATAGCCTGTTGGTTTACTTCCTTGCAAAATTAAACAATTATGGAAATCATATATATACTTGTCCACTTTTTGCTACCACGTTTATCTTCAATTTATATTCCCAACAGCCAGCACATATCATGCGAATCTGCAAAAATATAAAAACGAATATAGAATGTTTTACAAAGAGTATGGGTTATCATGGTAAATACCATACAAAATATAATTAACAACATTACAATTTTACATATAAAAACATCTTACTGGCCTTTATCAGGCAAAACGACGTAAAGAAAAAAGGTCAAAAGTTGATTTCGGCGTAAAGACTTTGTAATTACAGCGTAATCATTGAGCTATTACGGCATAATAAAAACACAATTAGGCCACAATAGCAGAACATTATTTGTAACGTTCTGATTTAATGTATGTTTCGTACGTCCTAAAACATGCTCCTTTACGGCGTAAAGCCGTAAGGATTACGATGTAATTACAGCACGATTACATCGTAAAGGCGACTAAATTACGACGTAAAAGGTACCCCTTTTACGATGTAAAGGGGACACGATACGACGTAAAGATAACGCGATATGGCCGTAAAGGCAAAAAGCCTACTTTATTTTACAAAATCGGTACTGGCTAAACGGGCGGGCCAAGCTGTTTTCAAAGCTGATCCATGAAAGGCTTTTTAAAAAATAAAAAGTCTTTTCCGAATACTACATAATTGAACCATGCCCCATGAACATTTACATTATCCGGTATTTTTACTATTGATCAGGATTTTCGATATAACCCTGATACCGGGTATCTATACTACTCATTACAGCTTCATAACTCTTATCTTTCAAATACTCTATGTTTTCACGCCCCTTGCCTATGGGCTGTATAGGCTTATGGATAGTGAGGCGGGCGGATGCCATACTACCCAATGCCCGTCGCGCATGCGTGGCATGATATTAAAAACTGCCGTTAATTGTCAACGGACAAACGGGCAACTGCAGCTCGTCGGCCAGTGCAAAGGCACCGCGTCTAAAGAATCCCATGTGCCCCCGTAAAGGTGCGGGCACCCTCGGGAAACACCATAAGCGACATACCTTCATGAAGAATTTTTGCGAGCTTCATCATATGTTTCTCTTACACGAGAAACACTACTTCGATCAACAAATATCTGATGCGAATAGCGACATGCCATGCCAACAAAAAGGCACACGACTTAACGAACGCTTCATCATCCACTTAAAATTACGATTCAAAAAGCCATATATAAGGAAAAATGTCAAAGGCTCCCTGATGGTTGGCTACAAAAAAACATAGCTCTGCCCCGACTGTAAATTTTTACGTCCTTCAACCTTTACAGGCAACAGGAACAAGCGAATAGTAAGCCACGACCACAGGTGTCCCGGATAATAACCCCAGAAGTGCCCGTTACCCATCAGGCAGCAAGTGTAGTGACAAGCCCCGTCAAGATGGTACAGATCAGAAAGATTGGGACTGCGATAAAAAAATTTGATACAGACGATAAATAAATTTCATTATTTGGCTTTATGAAGGGTTATAACTACAATTTCAGGAGTAACGCCAAAGGCGGAAAGGTACCAATCCGCCCAAACCAGAGCTACATAGAGATACCTGTTGGCCATTTTGTACAGTCCGTCATCCTGATGATATTCTATCTGCGTAGGACGAAAGCCGAACAACGACAACTGTCCACCATGTGTATGACCACACAATGTAAGCCGTGCACGGTCATCTTTTACAATATATTTCTCCCATGCTTTCGGATTATGCTGAAGAACAATAGTAAACGCTCTTGCACCAACGCCCCGCATGGTTCGTGTAAAATTGGCACTATCAGGCCGTTCGAAGTTCTGTTCACCAGCAATAACGATCGAATCGCGTCCGCGACGAATGGTATGATTGCTATTTAGAAGCGGGTTCAGCCACAACGCTTTTTCAACACTTCGCGTTTCATAAATATTGCGTAATTCCTGTTCGGGTGAGAGCTTTACATATTCGGCATAATCGTGATTACCCAATACAGAGAATACACCATCGGCAGCATGCAACTTACCTAACAACGGAATAACCGGCAGAATTTCACGTGGCTGGATGTTCTGCAGGTCGCCGGTAAAGACTATTAAATCTGGCTTCTGTGCATTAATACTGTCTATATCGCGAGCCAGCACTTTGCGCATACCTCCCGTAAATGTGCCTACATGTGCATCAGAAAAGTGTACAATACGATAGCCGTCGAAAGCATCTGGCGGGTCTTTAAAGCTAAGGTCAACATGTTTTACCTTTAACTGGCGGATACCTGCGGTAGAACCATATGCCATCATGAGCCATGTTATAATAACGAACAGCGCTGACAACAGAGTGCTCAAATTGTACCGGGTATGGAAATAATGCCGAAAAGCCCTTCCCAAAAGGGAAAACAAACGAAAATAATCTTGGGATTATCGTAATTCCTAAAAGGACAAGGTATACATTTACCCACATCAGGTTTTCCGGGAACAAAGCTTTGAACAAGCGACAGGCCTGCTGTATAAACAAGCATTACAGCAGAAGGTATCCACCATAACAGGCGTTTCCACCAGCAAAAACACCGATGATGACGCAGAAAATGCAGGTCGATGTACAGGTCGGTCAGAATAATGACAAAGAATAACAGGAACAAATATGCGCGCTATCATTTTCTAATCATACTTGAAACAAGGAAAAAGCCTCATCTTTCAACAGGGAAAACACGACGCATTGCATAGCTAGAAGCTGGTCTTCGCCTATTTTTCCAATATCAAAAATAAGTAGCCCTGGGATGAGAAAACATAAGTCCTGACACAGAGGCATGGGGCGTCATCATACCACTTTCGGTTAAATGGATACCTATCTGCGACATGTCAGAATATCTGACAATATAAAATTTATACTCATATCGGGCATAGAAGGATAGCCTACGGCCGGTCTGATACCCTGATAACGCTCGTTAAGCTATATCATCATCGTAAGTGATTCATCAGGAGCATATCCCCAATAATTTCTCCTTACATCGCAATGCAATCGTTCAACAGTTGCTTCTGCCAGACGTTCAGCAAGTATCATGGCGAGCATATGCCGATAAACATCGTCCTGATAGAGGCTCTCTATACGGCTGTCTACCGTTGCAGCAAAAGGCTCCTGCCTTGTCTTTTTATACCCGAAGAACGCGGACGTACAAAATCAGAAAGGCACAAATTAGGCCGTCCTACGCGTGAAACCTTTTGCTGTCGCAGCATGGGAATACGTACATTATCAAGTAAAAGGTCGTCGCCATCGCTATTGGCATCAAGCAATTTAAAAACAGCACAGGTATGAAAATGTTCTTCCCAGCTGTCGAGCATTAAGTCGGCATCGGTCCTGAGCATCTCACGCTCAATGCCTTTCTTTCCTCCCATACCCCACGTATGGAAAAAATATATCCAGTTAATAAACGGGCGGATGTCGCTAATACGAAAAGTGAGTTTCATCGTTCTATCGGGAAAATTTTACTTCTTCACCACAATAGTTATCATCAAAAACATCATGATTATAAACATGGCGTCCATTACAGAAAGTGTCAACAACACGCCATGTAAAAACTTCTCCTTGCAAGGGGCTCCACTTAGATTTACTTTGTATTATATCTTCAGTAACTTTCCAGCTCTCTCCCTTTTTAACAATAGTAATATCAGCCTTATATCCATTACGCAGAAAAACCACGGTCGCAAACACAAACAACCTTGCCGGGTTATGACACATCAACCAAACTAAACGTTCCATGGTTAAAACTCCTCGTCTACAAGCCCAAAGCATAGAAACCAAAGAGAACTGTATCATGGGCATTCCTGAAGAAAGCACGCGCACACCCGCCCTGTTTTCAGACGCAGCTGATGGGGGCATGGTCAGTTCTCTATACAAGTGATGCGTCCTGAATAAAGAGCATGGCGCAGCGCGTCACGGTCGGCAAGCGTCTTAACTGCAGGATTACACTTAATAAGTGCCCCTTTACTGCTATAATCTTCTTCCGAGAAAAGCAGGTGAGCAAGGACAACTTCGCCTGTTATCTGCGGCATTAAACCCGCAGAATAAGTATGCCGGTTCGCATCAAGAAGGTTTAATTCACCGGCTGTGGAAATATGTGCAGTATGAAGCTTTGTTCCGAGTGCCGGGCCAGTTGAACTGCAAGTTCACTACTTTTATAACAAGCTGCTGACGACCTGATGACCGGATGCAGACGAATTTCAGGGTCGACACCATATTTTTCCAAGGCTTCAGCCATATTGTTATTGATGACGGAAGAGTCTTCGCAGTGGGTCATCAAAAGCAATTGATTATCTGCACAAGCTTTAAAAACATCGTCTAAAGCCTGTGGCTTGTCAACAAGCATGTTGCCCGTTGAGGCACCCATAAAAAGCTTTACACCCGGAACCCGTGTACGATTAAGTTTACTTAATAAACCGGTATTATTATTTGTTGCACCAAAAAAACTATAATTGACATGGCTCTTATGTGAAGCCAGTTCAATTTATCGTCAAGTGTTTCCAGCGTTGTTGTTTGGGGGCTTGGTATTAGGCATATCAAAATAGGTCGTTACTCCGCCGTATGCCGCAGCCCGTGACTCACTTTCAATATCAGCCTTGCCTGTAAGCCCCGGCTCACGAAAATGAACGTGTTCATCTATAAGCCCTGGTAAAACAAAACACCCCGTGGCATCTACGCATTTATCGTAGTTTCCACGAGGTGATTTAGTATCTTCCGTAATTTCTGTTATACGATCATCGTCTATAATTATCGACCCTTTGAAAAGAGCATCCGTCATTAACAATCGTTCCTCCTTCAATGATTGTCTTCATTGTTCATTATCTTATAAAGTTATTAATTAGCTTTCATTAAATGATGAGCATTACATTTTTAATGACTTCATTACTTTTGAGCAGAGGGCAGCCAGGTCGTTAGGGGTAGGGCCGTCTTGTGGTGTGGCAACCAGGGGCTGGTTGTTGTGATGCATGAACAGGCACATTAGTACCATTCATAATATTCTGATTGTCCTGAGCCGCCTGATAGTATTCTTTCACCTGCGGGTCGTTCTTAAACTTATCGGTTGCCTTACTCATAATATCTTCAACCCATGCATCGAGCATCGGAACCTCGTAACGGTTCATACAAACTGTAATGAACACATAAGGACCAAGTACATTATCATAATTCTCAGTGACAAAAGAGGTCACCAGTTTATCCATTTTTCTGATTGATAGAAGCATTTTTGAGCTGCAAGGTGTACATTCACTTTCCCCCATGTCTTCTCCATTCATAATAGCTTGATCATGCTGATGGATGAGATCAGAGCTTTGGTTCATTAGTTGTGTAAAACGACGTCGAAATTTTGTTGGTTTGTCGTTAAGCGGTGTACCACTCACCGTTTCCTGTGTATTATCTATCTTTACTTGTATGCTGCCATCTTCCAAAACTACGGGCAAGCTGCCATTATCGTTGAATATAATATTTCCAACTCGAACCGAATCGATAGCGCCGTTGAACTGGAATTGGCCATGAACAACATCACAAGAATCGAGATTTTTCATGGTCGTATCTTTCAAAACTTTCAGATAAAGTTTCTGCCCATCAAGTGTTGATACGCTGGTTGTACCAGTAATATTAAAAGTATTGGCACATGAGGTTAAGGCAAACAAGCCTATAATAGCGTAGTATATTTTATTCATTATTATATAGTTTCTTGTAAAAGCAAAAAGATAATATGTATTCGTGAAGACGTAAAAATAAATTTATGCAATTTAAAAATATAGCTTATGCTTTTATATCGATAGTTCATAGTCGATACGATGAACTGTATAAAAGCTCAATAAAGTTGCTAAAAAATAAAACAATAACCCACTTATTATATAAATAGGTGACATAATTCTCATAATTGCTGAAAAAAATCACGAAAGAAGCCGTAAACAGTATCGACTAAAAATAATTCCAGCTATAATAAAGAGAATATCGCTTAAATCCTGTATTCTCTTTAATCTTTTGATAGTGATGTTATCACCTTCAAAAAGTCTGCATAAACTGTACTGTGGCAAATAATATTGCTCCTGCGAGAAAAACCCAACACGATACCGACTGGTAAAAAGCAATACAAAGCTTCCTACACCGACAACCATAAGGGCACCGCCGAGCAAAAAGACAATACTTTTGGAGTTTACTAAGTTGTTTCATTCATTTCAATTCGTTGAACCTGCATCCCCATTCACGCCTGATTGCGGATCGGTACTGAGTACAAATATATCTTCATCGTCTGCTTTCATAAAGTAATGCTCACGGGCTATCTTTTCAATAGCTCTGGGATTACTGAGATTCACCTGTTCTTTTGTCGTTTTGTTCGTTTTTGTTCGTTGTATTTTTATTTCATCTTTCAACTGATTAATCTGCATTCATATTTTTCACGTTGCAAATAACTGTCATTATCGAGAAATCCTACAATAGCTATCCCTACAACAATTGTTATAAGGTATTTATAATGGGCTACGAACCCACAGAAAGCGGACAATTTACTGCTCATAATGCTTTTAAAAACGACGTCTGCAAAGATACTTCATTTCGCTTAGAAAAAGCAAAAGAAAAACTATATATTTGTTTTGCCTTTATGCCTTTTTGGGTTATCTTTGCATAAACAAACCATCATAAATACTGATATGGACAATTATATTGTATCGGCCAGAAAATACCGACCGATGACGTTTTCATCGGTCGTTGAGCTAGATCGCTGACAATGACTTTGAAGAATTCAGTGAAGTCAGGAAATTAGCACACGCCTATCTTTTCTGTGGACCGAGGAGGCGTTGGAAAGACAACATGTGCCCGTATTTTTGCAAAAGACCATAAATTGTGAAAATCCTACTACCGATGGTGAGGCTTGTAATGAATGTGCAAGCTGCAAAGCGTTTAACGAGGGTCGCTCAATGAACATCTTTGAATTGGATGCAGCAAGCAACAATAAGGTTGAAAACATAAAGTCGTTAATGGAACAGACCTTGATTCCACCCCCAGACAGGCCGATACAAGGTGTTTATCATTGACGAGGGTTCACATGCTTTCAACATCAGCTTTCAATGCTTTTCTGAAAACGCTTGAAGAACCACCACAGTATGTTATCTTTATTCTTGCAACAACTGAAAAAGAATAAAAATTCTTCCGACAATTCTTTCACGCTGTCAGATTTACGATTTCGAACGCATGACTATACCGGGATTGTAAACCAATTGACGATGGTAGCACAAAAAGAAAACATTACTTTTGAAGAAGAGCTCTTGCTTTGATTGCAGAGAAAGCCGATGGAGGAAATGCGTGATGCACTATCTATTTTTTGATCAGGGTATCGAGCTTTTGTCAGGGACACATTACCTTTAAGAAGGTACTTGAAGACCTGAATGTACTTGACGCAGACAACTATTTCCGTATCATTGACATGGCTCTTGAAAACAAGATAACCGATATAATGTTGTTGCTAACAACATTATTACGCGCGGTTTTGATGGAGGTAATATTATTACAGGGCTGGCCTCTCATGTGCGTAACGTTATGATGGCACGGGATAAAACAAACTCTTCCGTTACTTGAGGTTAGCGAATTACAACGCCAAAAGTACCATCAACAAGCTCAGAAATGTTCGGATAAATTCTTATTTCGGACATTAAAAATTCTCAATGATTGCGATATTAGCTATCGACAAAGCAGCAATAAACGGCTATTGGTAGAATTAACGCTAATTCGTGTTGCTCAAATTACACAGCCTGAAGACGATGATTCTGCCGGCGCGGGGCTTAGCCCTAATCGTTTAAAATCCCTGTTTAAGAATATTTTAGTTTCACAACCTAAAACGGCCATGCAGGTAGCCGGGGTTGAGAAAACCTTGAAAAAAGAGCACTTATCAGAAAAGTGCCAATGAAAAATCAGAAGAAACTGATAACGAAAAGAACAATGCTGTAAAACTGCAACCGCAACAGATAACCGACATCACTACAAGAAAGAAACAACCACAACTTGCAAATATCGGTGTAACCTTTGCCAGACTCAAACAGGATCCGGTAATATCAGACGAACTCAATGTAATAAAGGTTGATGAAAAACAATCGATAATAGAGGAGAAAACGCTTTTACAGAGGCTGATCTTTTCCGTGCAATGGACGTTAATGTGTAACCGCATGCCTCAAAACTTCGTGGGATTAGCATCGCGACTTAAGAACCTTGTCCCTCGCATTACAAGTTATCCCTAACTTTGAAGTAGTGGTTGACAATAACATCCTATTAGAACATATTAATCAGATTCGCGGTAAGATACGTGCAACCATGAGGCAGACATTAAACCACAAATCTATTGAGTTTAGTGTTCGATTAGCAAATCAGGACGAATTAAAAAGACATTTACTAAACGAGAAGTTTTTCGACGACCTGAAAAAACGTAACCCTGCATTTGAAAAACTAAGAACAAAAATTAGGGATTAGAGCTTGCCTGAATTATATTAAGGAAGCCCAATATGATAAGATATAAAATAAATGAAGCAACTGCCTGCTCACCAACATGAGAAGACTGTTGCTTCTTTATCACTTTATATTCTATACCTTTAAATTAAAAGGCATACCACACTCCCTACATTCCTTCCTCATTTCTTCAGGCCATATGCTTGCTTGTATTTCACCGATATGAGCCTTATGGAGCAAAAACCATACATAACCGACTCTGACCTATTCCTCCTCCAATACTCAAAGGTAACTTGTCATTGGAGTAACTGCTGATGAAAATAAAGCTCTTCACGTTTTTCCTCACCTTCTATTTTAAGCTGCCGCATAATGCTTCCTTATCTACACGAATTCCCATGGAACTCAATTCAATTGAACGTTCTAAAACAGGATACCATATAAGAATATCGCCATTTAAACCTGGTCGCCCGTTTGATGTCTCGGTAGACCAGTCGTCATAATCAGGTGCACGGCCATCGTGCTTCTTTCCATCTGAAAGTTTACAACCAATACCTTCTACAAATACAGCTCCATATTCTTTACAAACAGCATCTTCACGTTCCTTTGGAGAAAGATGCGGATAACGTTCAAGAAGTTCCTGGGCATGTACAAAATGAATATCCTTTGGCAAGAAAGACTTTAACTGTGGATAGCTTTCACATGTAAGATATTCTGTGCGAAGTATTGCAGCATATATATGTTTTTACAACCTGTTCCAGAAAAGGACAACGTACGTTCGTTACGCTCAATGGCTGCCTCCCAGTCCCATTGGTCAACATAAAGTGAATGTAAATTGTCAAGCTCCTCATCAGCACGTATGGCATTCATGTCCGTATAAATTCCATATCCCGGAGCTATACCATATTCAGCCAGTGTTAAACGTTTCCACTTTGCCAACGAATGAACAATCTCAGCACATTTATCTCCCATATCTTTAATCGGGAAAGATACTGCACGTTCTGTTCCGTTTTAAATCGTCATTAATTCCTAATCCTTTCCAGTACAAAAAGTGGCGCTGTTACACGACGCAAGCGTAATTCGGTCGAGAAATTTTGCTGAAAGAAGTCCTTAATAAAGCTTTTATCCCTTGTTCCGTTTGTCTACGATCAAGTAGAGCTATGTAATTATCTGGTTTAATAAGTTTGCTCATTGTGTTACAATTTTTGTTTTATTTTATAAATATTCTACGTACAAAATTAATCAATTACCTACATAAGTACACATAAATCGCTAAATATTTTACACAACGATATTATTTTAGAGTCGTTATTCGGACTTAACGAAGACATCATGATTTATCAGTTTTCCTACATACATTTTTAATCCGTTTATTAAATAATAATCGAAAAATATTATTACCTTTGTACCATTAACTTATGGCTCCGTAGCTCAGTTGAATAGAGCACCAGATTCCGGTTCTGGGTGTCGCGGGTTTGAGTCCCGCCGGAGTCACGACAGAAAACAAAGCGGAAGCCCAGTAAATAAAGGACTTCCGCTTATTCGTTATTTTTATAAAAAGAACAATAAGTGTTCGCTAAATTTCCAAAAAGTTTCTGTTTTCTATAAAAAGTTTTCTTAGCAGAAATTTAGCAGACTCTTCAACTATTCAAGTAGTAATACATGGAGACAAGACATATTCCTGGAAAATAAACAGACGTTGTTTTTGAACAGAACTGACTTCTGAAATAAATCATTGCTCAGGTATTTATGAAAGTAAAAATAAATGCTCAATGACTTTTCATAATGGCAGAACACCCAAGTTGATTTTAAACCATTCCATCACATACCTTTCATCACCATTCTTAGAAAGAAAACTCTTTACTTTTTACCCCATAAATAGAATAATTTAAAAGCCAAATCCTGAGAAGATAATATAAATAAGTCTGCATTTCACTATATGAAATGCAGACTCATACTATTCTTATATTAGTAATTACTTAAGACAACTACTAATACTATTAATTATTTCATTTCTTCAGGAACTTCTTTTATCTATACGATCATCAATATTATCACCTTCAGTAGGTGCAAGGATAGTTTTAAAATCGGTATAACCATTTTTACAAGAATGTCATACCATTGTAATAACTTTTTAATATCGCTATCATGTACACGATCTTGGTCGAGAGTTAGGAAGCACTTCACCAAAGTATTTCCTCAGCTCCTCACTGGAACACTTTTTATATTTGAGCGATGTTACTTTTTAAACCCTCCTTCTCACCCACTTTCATGAGCACCTCCCAAAGAGGTATATCATCAGCATCAGTGTACATAGCTATATCACCTAAACTGGTAACACGGTCGGTTGAAAAAGGCCGGCATACGACGATGTACATCATCAATCGATTCAACGATAAGGTTCATCTTACCACGAGAAACCAATTTATATAATCCTGGTTTTGCCTGCAATAGAAAAGTATTGTTTCCATTCTCTTTTTATTTAATATGATTTATCTATACTCTTTCTTATTATATTCTTGTCCTTTCAGGCCTCCACTCCTGTTCCGTCTATAAAGAACCATCAGGTACTGAAGACAGTAACTGTTCTACCTGGGGGCTAACGGGCGACTCCGTCATTGACAATAACAAAAGTCACAACGGGCAGCAACTTTATCCTGCGGCATCTGCCCCCGTACCCATTCTAAAGCTTTTGAACGTGAAATACCATTGCGACGCATGATCCTCTCAACACGAATATCGAGCGGTGCAGATACACATACACGATAAGAAAAATTTACTCTCCGATCAAATCCGCTATCGAACAGTATCGCACTTTCAAGCCACGTATATCCACTACGTTTAAAATCAGCTGCAACTGCAGGGATGAATAATCTCATTTACTGCTTTGCTGATTATCTTCTGAAGCCAAAAGAAAATGTGTTAATATTGACTTTTGAAGTATACCATGTTGAAAAACGGGTTTTACCTACAAGATGACAGAGGGCTTCTTGCATATCCTTGTCTTCATTCATTAAGCGCCGCGCTTCCATGTCACAATCATATACACGAACGCCATGATCAGCCAGCAATTTACAAATATAGCTTTTCCCGCTCCCTATTCCACCTGTGATAGCTACGTATTTCATTGCTGTTCGATAAGATAATCTACCTGTGACATATCTAAACTGGCATTGGTAGCAAAGCGTGAATGGCTACGCAAATAAAGCTTACACTTGTCTGATGGATGAGCAGCTATTTCCTTATAGTTGACCACAACCGAAAAAAATCGGAAGGACGAACAAGTCGGAAAAACATTAGCTCCTGCGGTAAACTTAACTTTAACGCGTTGTGGGAATGTCCGAATAATTAACCCGGCTGGCTTATTTATCGCTGCAATAGGTACTTCAAAGAGCCTTCAGTCAATATATCAGGATAAAGTGTCATTCGAACTGTTTGAGGGCACAATCTTTTGCCCCATGAATAGCCTTTAGTTTTACTGTACGTGTAACCGTGTCATCAAAATTGACAATATTCAGGTACTCGGTAGACACTTCGCTTATCTGATCAAGCTTTCTTTGCTTGCATACACAACCACATTGTCAGGCTTAAACTGTACATGGGCTAAATAATAATTACGAGCAGGAACCACATTTCCCAACAGTTTTACCCTTACTCGCTTATTTCGTCCGTAATTAAAAATGAGAAGTCGAGCCGATCAGCCTTCAACAACGTGAGCGATGAAGAAGCATATAACTGCTGTCGGACATACTTCTGAAGATCTGAAACCGACACCTCTCCATGCCCTGTTTGTTTATTGGCATACGTATTGAAATTAAGCACAATAGGGATGGAATTTGTGTCCCGTTGAATAGGAAAAGCAGCTGAAATCCCTTGTCGCGCACAGTTACTCGTATTGTATCTGACATTTCTGATGTCATAACAATATTCTTTGGAACGCCAACCAAACGGACACATATCGGGAACTCTTCTTCATATACCTCATCAAGAGTCTTCATTAACCAGAAAACTCCACTTAAGCAAGAAAGAAAGAAAAATCAGAAACTCCTTGCTTAAAAAGCCCGACAAGAAGCCTCTGACAGTTTGTGTTATTTGTTTTCAATTTAAGCATTTGGCTGCTGCTGGGCCGCATCCTGGAAAAACGTAACCCTTGTCAACCGTAATAACAACGCCGCGGGCAATCTCTACATCCACGGTTCCCTTTACCAAATCTAAACTTTTACCGTGCCATAAATGCCGCCACCTGTAACAACTTTTGTTCCCTCTGAAGAGAATTCTGAAACTCACGTATTTTCTTCTGTCGCTTTTGTTGTGGGCGAAACATAAAAAGCCACATTACAACAAATATTGCAACCAACATGAATATCATACTACCAAATCCGCCATTGCCCTGTGCTGCAGCCTGTGCAGACAATAAGATTGTATTCATACTTTTAATTTTATAATTTTAGATATGTTTGTTATTATTTACAAGTCTATTCATTTCCATCAACAGTATCGGTATCATCATTTGCAGACGATACCATATCTGAAGACTGTTGTTGCTCGTTAACCCGTGGCCTGTGTACAAAACGCACTGACGACTGTCCAAATCGTTTTGGAGCATCCTGTACACGTTCCGTTCGCTGTGGCATAGCTTTCAGCATCTTCCCCGAATCAATCAGATAGCGTGCAATACTATCAAGCATACCGTTAATATAACCACCGCTGCGTGGTGTAGAGTAAAGCTTAGCCAAATTCACATATTCATTGATGGTAACCTGGACAGGGAATATTGGGAAAAGTCAGCATTTCCGCAATAGCTATCTGCATAATAACGACATCCATATACGCCAGTCGCGAGAAATCCCAATTACGTGAAGTCTCGCTCATATAATGCTGGTAATCCTCTGCATTAAGAATTGTTGCGCGAAAAAGCTTACGTGCAAAATCCTTGTCTTCTTCATCTTTATATTCCGGCAACAGCGTCTGCTCTCCCTTTTCCATGGGATCAAATCGCTTAATTGTTTTCAGAACGAAAGTATCTACCGTTTCCTTGTCATCGTTCCAATATAAGCTTTTCTCTTCTAAAAGAGGCTTGTAAATCGTCATTGTCTTGTATTAACTGACGATAAATCTTGCGCCACACCTCACGGTCCTCATCGTAATTATCTTCTGGCGTCAACATATATTCCTGATAAAGCCTCGCTTTGTTCTATCTGATTACATAGCTTATGGACAAATTCAGAGTCGGCAGACCATGATAGTTTTTTATCTTCTATAAAACTATTCAACATTTTATTTTCTTCAAGTTGAACAGCAAACTTATTGAAAGCAAATTTGGGAGACGGCAGTTCTGTCCCCTCTCGTTCGGCACGCTGGGTAAGCAAGTCAAGACGACGACGCCTCTTCATGCGTCACGGCTACAATAAGTTGAAGAAGATAATTGTAAAGATCGTAAGCCTTCGAAAGACTGAGAAGCAATTCCTTCTCAGCAATATCTATATTTTTGTTGCCGTTTTGATAGTAGGCATGAGGTTAACTGTACTATTTTAATTCTTATCAATTCCCTATTAATCATCGCTCTTGCTTCTAAGTGTCCATTACAATTATATCGCAAAATTAGCAAATAATATAGTTTCTTGCAAAAAGCAATGATAAATGTTCGTTTTTGTATGCAATCTTTGTTGAAACAAAATAAAAAGCGTACCTTTGCACCGCTTTTCAGATTGGTAAAAAGTAATTCCCAGTGTGATGGCGAATTAATATAACGATTTAATTTAGAGTAACACAATGAAAGAAATCAGTATCTCAGGTCAGAAGCGCGAGAACCTTGGTAAGAAAGCTTCTAAAGCCCTTCGCAAAGAAGGTTTTTGTTCCTTTGTAATTTATATGGTGAGAAAAAGACGACAAAGGCTTACCCGTTGCGCTTGCTTTCACATCTTCATTCAGTGAACTACGTAAACTCATCTACACTCCACACATTTATGTAGTAAGAATCAACATCGACGGTACCGATCATACGGCTGTTCTGAAAGAAATTCAGTTCCATCCTGTAACAGACGCTCCCTTACGTCGATTTTTATGAGGTTAACGAAGAGAAACCTATTACTATTGGTATTCCTGTTAAACTCGTAGGTTTGGCACAGGGTGTTCGCGATGGTGGACGTATGAACCTGTCAATCCGCAAAATTAACGTTACTGCTCCTTATCAAATTATCCCTGAACATCTTGACGTTGACGTGAAGAATCTGCGCATTGGCAAGAGTATTAAGGTTGGTCAGCTTTCTTATGAGGGCTTAGACATTGCGACAAGTAAGGATGTTGTTGTTTGCTCCGTGAAGATGACACGTAATGCAAACCTTGCTGCAGCGACATCTGATAGCGAGGATGACACTGAAACAGCAGACAGTGCAGAGTAATTTCTAAATACAAAGATATTTAAATCATAACAGCCGGCTCCTATAAAGGGTCGGCTGTTTTTAATATTTTGTGATACCCTATGGATAAGTTTTTAATTTGCGGGTTAGGTAATCCAGGTGGTGAATATGAGGAACCCGTCATAACACGGGTTTTTATGGCTGTTGATGCTTTTTGCAAAGGCCATGGATGTTACCTTTCAGGATAAGCGTTATGGCTTTGTAGCCGAAAACATCCATAAAAAGGCAGAAAGGTGTTCTTACTTAAGCCAACGACCTTCATGAACCTCTGGGAATGCTGTTCGATACTGGCTTAACGAAGAAAAATTGACCAAAAGTCACCTCCTTGTCATCAGCGACGATGTGGCTTTTACCATTAGCCGAATTCAGGTTAAAGTCGAATGGAAGCAACGGTGGACACAACGGGCTTGGACATATCATGCAGCTTATCGGACAGGATTTTGCACGATTGCGTATCGGTGTGAGCAACAACTATCCGCGGGGAGGACAGATCGAATGGGTATTGGGGCATTATTCTGACGATGAAATGAAAGAACTTCAGCCTACCTTTGACCGTAGTGTTGAAATTGTGAAAAAGCTTTGTTCTCCAGGGGTATCAATAATACCATGAACCAATACAACAAGTTCGGTAAAAGGAACCGGTAATTTGCCGTAACAAAAACGATAATTATTTATGAAAACAAGACAAGCTTCCCAAGTGCGGTTCAAGTGCTCGTGTCGATAAGTGGCTGTGGGCAGCACGCATCTATAAAACCCGATCGGTAGCAGCTGATGCCATTAAAAATGGCAGGGTTACAATTGAAGGTTCAAATGTCAAGCCCAGCCGGACGGTGAAAGAAGGCGATATTATCAGTGTTAAAAAACCACCCATTACCTACTCTTTCAAAAATATTGGCTTGTATTGAACAGCGTGTTGGCGCAAGCTTCTGCCACAAGTGTTCGAGAATGTAACCGACCCGAAGCAATACGAACTATTGGAAATGAGTCGTATCAGTGGTTTTATCGATCGCCAGCGTGGCACCGGACGTCCTACGAAGAAGGACCGCCGTGCCATCGATAACTTCATCGACCCCGTTATGTTCGGATGGGATGACGACGACGATGAGGACGATAACGATGACAATAGCGATAATGCCATTTACTAATTATAAAATATTTATTCTTTGGATATAGGATAATGCAATGTTATTAAAGTTTTTATTACCTGTAATAAAATCGGAGCTTTCACCTTGGGTGGGGGTATGCCATGATTCTATCATGGAACGTGAGTTTGTTGACAACAATCATTGGATGGACCGTCAGGAGTTTATGGACATCATGGTGGTGGCACAAACAACTCCTAGCATCTTTAGCATCGACATGGCAAGCCATATTGACTATAAATTAAAAGGTGTATGGGGTGGTATCGTAGGCGCGATGGGCATTGCATTGCCTTCTATTGTTGTCATCACGATGATTGCCATGTTCTTTCAAAACTTCAAGGATAACATTTATGTCAACAAGTTTTTCTGCGGCGTTCGTCCGGCTGTGGTAGCTCTTATTGCTGCACCATGTTTTAAAATGGCCAGGACTGCCGATATTACATGGTCCAGTTGCTGGATTCCTGTCGCCAGTTGTCTGCTGATTTGGCTGTTGGGCATCTCTCCCATCTGGATTATACTGGCGGCTGGCATTGGCGGATTTCTTTGGGGACAATATCAAAAACGAAAGGAAAAATAACCATGATATTCTTACAATTATTCTACGTCTTTTTCCAAGATAGGCATTTTTAATTTCGGCGGTGGTTACGCCATGCTGTCACTTATACAGAACGAAACCGTCGTAAAACACCAATGGCTTACCAATGCCGAGTTCACCGACATTGTGGCAATCAGTCAGAGTACTCCCGGTCCTATTGGTATTACTGCAGCCACTTACGTGGGATACACCGCGGTTTTACATGCCGGTTATCCTCACTGGGCAGCTATTTGTGGAGCCTTTCTGGCTTCTATTGCAATCATGTGGCTCTCTTTTATTCTGATGATATGCGTCAGTAAATATCTCCTTTCACATAAGGATTCGCGCGAAGTCAAGGATGTTTTCAAAGCTCTCCGCCCTACAATTATCGGTCTTATTGCTGCTGCGGCTCTGCTTTTAATGACAAAAGACAATTTCGGTTCACCGTCTGAGAATCTTCCCTTTTCGCTTTGAGCCTGGCGATATTCGCTGCTGCCTTTTTCTTTACCCACTTTAAAAAGGCCAATCCAATCCTGGTGATGTTCATTTGCGGACTGGTAGGATTACTGTTATATTGAGAAACAACCATAAAGGCTGACCTTAGGGTCAGCCTTTTATGGTTTAAAATCTTGGGCCTCCAAAGCCACCACGCGGTGGTTTCCGCCACCAAATCCACCTTTCGGGCCTTTATGGTCACCTGGCTCAAAGCCTGGACCTTCCATGCCACGGCGAGATTCTTTAGTACCAAAAAGGTTTAACTTGTAGTTTATATGAAGCATTGCATAGCTGTTTATCGAGTTATACTCGGCATCGCTGCGCATAGAGGCTGTTATCGAACGGCTTATGTTACTTTGTCTTTGCAATAAATCATAGAACTGTAACATCACAACTAACGACTTTCCTTTTAAGAAGCCATGTGAGATTTGGGCGTTCCATATCAACTCATTTGTATTAAGCGATTTATCGTTATAACCGCGCCGACTATTCATATTTAGGCTTGTCGAAAGCGAAGTACCCCATGGAGCCGTTAAGCTAATATTTGCACCATAACTATATTGCCATGTATCCATATTTACCGTACTCTGCAATTTACTACGCGTATATCGATAATTCAACGCTCCATTCAATTCAACCTCTAACCAATCGTTACGGTAACTACCCGACAAACGTTCGCCAGCACCATATCATGTGTTGTATTCTTCTGCGAAGAAGCCAACCTACTCAAGCTCACATAACCCACATTGTGTGCATAATTAAGGTCAGTAAAGCTATTTACGCTCCAACGACCCGCCGAGTCAATTGGCGTATTAATCATAAAGGCACTATTAAAATTCCAGTTGCCATTGATGTTTTCGGGTCGCGATAACAGTCCACCCGTAGCCTCATTATAGGTTTACACTATTGCTGATAGCGTTATTTGTGGTCGAGAAATCAAGAAAGGTCATCATCGCACGCTTCTTCTTTTCTGAATAGCTATCATAGAATAGTCGCAGGCTTTGTGTAAAAGCGGGCTTTAGTCCAGGGTTACCTGTCGAGATATTTAGCGGGTCCGACTCGTCTCTAATAGCCAGAAGTTGCGATATTGTAGGCTGTGTTGTCTTTTCCCCATAGTTAATACGAAGTTTGCTTGTTTTACTAAATTTGTAACGGAAATCAAGTGTTGGCGACACATTAAACACGCTGCGCGTGGTGTCAACAAACAGTCCTTGATAATCCTGTACATAGTGCGAGAATTGCGGACGCATCATCACACCCACATTTAAACGCCATTTACTACGAATCATACGCAACATAAGCTCCGCGGTGTGCGTATAATTTTTGTATACCGAATATCGACTTAGATTACTGTCAAAATAAGAAGTATATGGGTTTGCCAATCTATCAAGATAACCGTCCCATTGTCTATAGCCAGCCTCTACGCCCGAAAAATAGCTTTCTCAAGATTTGAGAAGTCGTAAGTAGAGCGATCACTCTTGTTGTAACTATAACGAAACTTATAATTCATTTGCAAGAACACGCCCTTCCACAAGGGTTCACTGTAAGTGGTTTGCAGGCTATAATCCCACTTTGTGCTTGGTGTTAGCTTATAACGATTGGTTTGATAAGTCGAGTCGGTGCCCAAAAATGTCCTTCACTAAATACAGATGGACGTTATTCAACGACAAGTCTCTTGCATCAGAATTGGTATAATCAACATCTCCTCGCAGCGTCACATTTCTACCGTTACTACTCAGTTTACGGTTCAGCTGAGCCATCATACCAAACGTTTTCGCCTTTACTGTAACTAATATTATTACGTAGCGCCGAGTTCACCACAACGCTATCGTTGGCAAAGTGCTGTCAGTGATGCTGCACTTAATGGGTCAGAAACAAAAGTATACGGGTCCACTTTTGAATGCGGCCGAACGTCGATTTAACAAGCCGTCACTGGTGCTAACGCTTATTGTTGGACGAAACAAAAAGGTTTGTCAAAGTATCAGGAGTCCATTCTATTTTTGCCTGTCCATTAAAAACTGTTACCACGCGAATACGTCTGATTCGTGCTGTTTGAGAATGCACCTACCGTACTAACGAAACTCTCTGTGGTCTGTTTACTATACACGTCGCCATTGTTATGGTTCCAGCGTAGGCTACCATCAATCTTCAACTTATCTTTCTTTTCGTAGTTTAAGTTAACGCCAGCCATCTTCGTTGCATTCAGTCCATTCCTGCCTCCGCCAAAGCGACCGCCCGGCCATCCAAACCCCATGTCGTTTACGTTATTGGCACTACCCATACCAAAAACGCGCATATCCTTATTAAAGTAGCCACCAAAGAGTCGTTCAGAATACCGGCTTCGTGTTCCCACGCTTACATCCACGTTGGCCATTAAACCTTTATTCATACCCTGTTTAGTATTAAAAGTCGAGCACCGTTTGCTCTTCCCCATCGTCTATTCCCGTTACACGCGTAAGGTCACTTTGCTGATCATACGCTTTAACACGGTCAATAATAGATATAGGAATGTTCTTCATGGCAGTCTTTGTATCGCCTGTCATAAACTCTTTTCCGTCAACAAGAATCTTCTTTACCTCCTTACCGTTAATGGTTATCTTACCACTTTCGTCCACCTGTGCGCCAGGCAACCTTTTTACCAGCTCTTCAATGGTCGAACCTTCTGGTGTACGATAAGCAGCGCTATTATAAATAAAGGTATCTTCTTTCAGCACAACATTCTGTGCCTGAGCCGTTATCTGTGCTCCTTTCAGCATGATGGCATCGGCCAACATCGTCACGTTACCCATATCTACATTATGGTCTTCTGCCACTTGCACATGCCGAATGATAGCACGATAGCCTACACTTGTAAAACGTAACAGATAGCGTTCACTGGCCGGTGCGTTGAGAACGAAACGCCCGCTGTCGGTAGACACCGTACCGGTAACAAATGTTGAGTCCGTCTTCAGAAGCTGAACGGTAACCAAAGGTATCGGTTCTTTCGAAGTCTGGTCAAGTATAGTACCCGTAATTTCTCGCTTCTGTGCCGCTGCTGCAACCGTTAACAATATCAGTATGGTACAAAACAAAATCTTCTTCATCATGTTTTTTCTTTGGGAGGAATAGTTCCTGTTATCAATGATTTACCTCTTGTACAAAGGGACTATCAGATAGCAAAAGATAAACAAAAATAAGAGGTCTTCACATAAGAATATACCTGAAAATTAAGGAATTAAAATATTAACTGCTACTTTTTTTCACCTTTATTTTTTTCTACTATTTTATCTTTAAAACTCTTTCTTTCTTTTTTTATTGTTTCCCTTCTCTATCCCCCTATCCCGTTTTTACTTTTTACCTTTTTACTCTTTTTACTTTTAAATCCTTTTTATTGCACTCCTCCCCTTACATATGCGCAAAAACGGTGGCTGTTGTTTTAAAAAGTTATAATTTGTTTATCAAGACATTCCATTAATCAGGTGTTTATATTTATATTTTGTGATGAACGTTAGAAGAAAAAGGTTATGAAACAGCGAGTAATTTTATCGAAGAATATGGCCACAGAACTGGCCGTTGCCATCTCTGAGTGTGAACACGAACAGCTGTTTGTACTCACTGATGATACTACACGGCAGCATTGCTGGCCGCTTATCAGCCGCTTTTTATGCTTGCGTGGAGCACACCTTATCAGCATATTACCCACCGATACCAACAAAAACTTAGAGTCGCTTACGCATGTCTGGCGCGAGCTGGAGGCAGGGAAGGGTACGCGCCATTCGCTATTGATTAACCTTGGTGGCGGTATGGTTACCGACCTTGGCGGCTTTGCAGCTTCCACTTTCAAGCGCGGCATCGACTTTATTAACCTGCCAACCACGCTCCTTGCGATGGTCGATGCCAGTGTTGGTGGCAAAACGGGTATCAATTTTAACGGTTTAAAGAACGAAATTGGCGTATTTAACGAGGCGCGATACGTCATTATGGATACCGCTTTTTCTGCATACACTCGACACGAAAAAACCTGCTATCGGGCTACGCCGAAATGCTTAAACACGGGTTAATAGCCAACGAAGCTATCTGGGCTGAGCTGTTAAACTTCAACCCACAGGCACCCGATCTGAAACGTTTGCAGGCCATGCTGGGACAGTCGGTAAAGGTAAAGGAGAATATTGTTGAGGCTGACCCGTTGGAAAAAGCTTGCGTAAGTCGCTCAATCTGGGACATACGTTCGGCCATGCCTTTGAAAGTTTCTCGCTTCAGCAGGCTGCCCAACAGCATACCGAACCGTTATTGCACGGCTATGCCGTAGCTTTCGGCCTCATCTGTGAGCTTTATCTCTCGGCGAAAAAGCAGGATTTCCCACCGAAAAGCTCCATCAGACGGTACGTTTTATCCGCGAAAACTACGGCACACTGCCCATTACCTGCGACCATTACGACGCCCTCATCGACCTGATGCGGCACGACAAGAAGAACATTACGGGCGAAATTAACTTCACATTGCTTGCCGACATCGGTAAAAATACGTATCAATCAAACAGCCACAACAGAAGAAATAAAAAGAAGCCCTCGACTTTTTCCGTGAGGGATAATCACCTTTTTGCTTAGGCTTCCTAACGGTTTTAAATGATTTCGGGCGCGGTAACAACCGCGCCCGAAGTCGTTTATATCATCGTATAATTGCCTAAAGTTCAAAAACACAACTCTTGCACCTAACATCACCCTGCGCCAATTGGCATCGAAAAATAAAGCGTCCATTGCCCAACACAGCACCTTTATGGGTGTACTCAGTGTTGCTATACCCTAAGAATAAACCCTTTACAAACACTCCGAAATGTCTTGAAAGGTCATACGTCGCACCAACGTTCAAACCACCTTCAAAAAAATGGAGGTTTGTAAGGTTTGTAATGAGGGTCCATATCTGAGTCATCTTTTGACCTTCTTTGTTGCAAACGAAACCATGCCGTCAGTGCCGATACCTAACTTTCCGAATTGCAGAAAGGTGTAGCTTACATAGGGTGTATAGACAAAAATTTCGGGCGAACTGTCTGTCGTCTGCAAGGTAGTGCGGAAGCCCACAGCCCATTGAGGGCTGAACTATAGCCAATGCCAGGTGTTAATTGTGCAAAAATTAAACTTCAGCTCATTGGAGAAACCTGCGCCAAAAATCAACGTAAAAACCGTTTTTCTCTTGTGCCATTGTCATGCAGAAAGGGAGCAACAGCAACGCCAGTAAATTTAAAAAGTTTTTCATTGCTTATATGATTTAATGAACTTTTACATCACACAGTTAATGTTTGCAAGCAATTAAAACACAACTCTTGCACCTAACATCGCCCTACGCCAATTGGCATCGAGCACAAAACGCCCTTTACCGATAACAGCTCCCTTATTGGCAAAGTCGGCGTGACTGTAACCAAGGAACAACCCCTGCGCAAAAAAGGCGAAATGCCTTGAGAGATGATATGCGACGTTTACATTAGCACCTGCCTCAAAGAAAGGCGGAGTGTATGTTGGGCCACCATAATATGGGATTTCCTTACTGTTGCCCACGACAACATTGCTTCTGCACCGATATGAAACTTATTTACATGAAGGAAGGTGTATCTGACGTAGGGAGTGTAAAGTCGCACTTCAGGAACAGCAGAATACTTGCCAGCATTGGTATTTTTCCTTTCGTAAGGGGCGCTCATTTTAACCTCTGAGGTTTCGTCACCAAGCCTGAAAGTCGTACGGAAACCAACAGCCCAGCTATCAGAAAAATTTATAACCGATACCCGGTGCAAGCTGTACATAACTGTCGCTTAGCTCATTAGAAAAAGCCCATTGACAATTCTACATAAAACCCATTCTTCTCTTGTGCCATTGCAAATTCAAAGGAAAAGCAACAACAAAACAAATGTAATCAATAACTTTTTCATTAGCATCTAATTTGATTTATAACAACTATTACATGCAGTGGACCATGTAATTAGCATGTAAAACGGTTTTTAGCTTACTCTCTCAAAAGTAAAGAAAATAATTGAATTATCTTCTTACCCCCATTAATTTTTATAATAATTTAACAAAAAACAGACCTATAAAAAGTTCAATTACCTGACAAGCATATCATAAAAGCCAACAACTTTACGGTTCAATAACGCCAATGAGGATTTGTAAGACAAGTGGATTAGGAATAGGAGAAGCAAGCGGTAACGGGATGCCGGCATTCTGACAGGTTATACAATATGATATAAAAATTATTTTACAACAACGTGCTCATATTTCGATTTCTACAAAACAGCGGGCCGTTGACTGAAAATACGCGATTCTCAGACGATTTTATTAATCGGCTAATTATCAGCCGTTTACAAAACAATAGAAGATAATAGCAAAATGCTGGATATGTAACGGATTTGCCTTTACGGCACTTTTGATTCATCATTACGATGTAAAGGCAAGAGGATTACATCGTAATCGTCGGACGATTACATTGTAAAGGTGTCGCCTTTACGATGTAAAGACAACTCGATTGTGGGCTAAAGGCAAAAAGAGGTGATGGAATGCCTTTGGCTGTACTTCACAAAGCGTCTGTCAACACACTAAAAATATATAGTTTTTACGCTATTTGCGTTCTTTGAAAGAGGGCTTAAAATTCAGAATTTATTTTACAAACAAATAGTCTAAAACATGTTATGGAGAAATCACCAGGCCTGTGTGCAGCAAAGTAAAGGCAGCAAAAATATCGCCACGGCGTTACATAAAAACAAAGGTAACACCAAAGACACCTGTCAAAAGCACCGGCAAGGTATTCCAGAAAGCTGGTTGTCGGATGACGGCCCAGGACAATTACTTCTTACGCGAAGGCGTAATAACATAGTTGGTTACGTGTACAGTAGAAATAAGATCGTCCTGTTCGTTCTTAATATCCACCTGCCACTCGTGCAGAGTATGGCCTTTAAACTGCAGCTTGCCATAGGCCGTCACCGTCTGTCCCTCAACAACGGCGCGTACATGATTGCCGCTTACGTTTATGCCTACACAAATTTTTACCGGGACACAGCGCCGAAGAGCCCTACGCCTGCAAGATTTTCAGCCAGGGCCAGTGTGGCACCACCGGAGAGAAATCCAAACGGCTGGCGATTACGTTCGTTTACTTTCATACGCGCCATACAGGTGTCAGGTTCGGGCGTTGAGATATATTCCATTCCGAGCGTACGCGACAATCCGTCTTCGCGCTCGACCATTTGTTTCATCTTTTCTATATTCATGGCAGAATGTTTACGGTTTACAAATATAACGATTCCTGCCAGAAAGAATGGTACGCCAGCAGCCATAAAAAACACTAACAGGCCGACAGTTTCATACTTTTTTTCGTAAATTTGCACCATAGATAATAATAGAAATCGAATATAACGACACAATGAACATTTTAGAGTTAAGTGAGCAGGAAATCGGCCGTCGCCAGAGTTTACAGGAGCTTCGCGACATGGGTATCAACCCCTATCCCGCTGAAGAGTTTGCCGTAAGCGCAACAAGCGACGATATAAAGGCTAATTTCAAGGACGATGAACAGCGTGAAGTAACCATCGCAGGCCGCCTGATGGGTAAGCGTATCATGGAAAGGCATCGTTTGCAGAGCTGCAGGACGGCAAGGGACGCGTGCAATTGTATATCTCGCGCGACGACCTCTGCCCCACTGAAGACAAGGATTTGTACAACAAGGTATTTAAAAAGCTCCTCGACATAGGTGACTTCATAGGTGTTAAAGGCTATGTTTTCAAAACACAGATGGGCGAAAATATCGGTCCATGCAGGATATAAAGGCTGCTTTCCAAATCGCTTAAGCCACTGCCCGTGGTGAAATATAAGGACGGTGTTGCCTATGACAAGTTTGATGATGCCGAGCAACGTGCCCGCCAGAGGTATGTAGACCTCGTGGTTAACGATGGCGTGAAGGACACGTTCCTCAAACGTGCCACCGTGTTACGCACGATGCGCCGCTTCTTTGACGACCGCGGCTATACGGAAGTAGAGACTCCTATTCTGCAATCTATTGCAGGAGGTGCGAGTGCAAGGCCTTTTATCACCCACTTTAATGCGCTCAATATTGACATGTACATGCGCATAGCCACCGAGCTTTACCTCAAAAAGGCTCATTGTTGGTGGCTTTGACGGCGTGTATGAGATAGGCAAAAACTTCCGCAACGAGGGTATGGACAAGTCGCATAATCCCGAGTTTACCTGCATGGAACTGTACGTACCCTACAAGGATTACAACTGGATGATGGCCTTTACCGAGCAGATGCTTGAAACCATTTGCGTGGCTGTTAACGGTAAACCCGAGGTAACCTATCCCGATGGTAAGGTAATAAGCTACAAGGCACCGTTTAAACGGTTGCCCATTCTCGACGCCATTAAGGAGAAAACAGGCTACGACCTCACAGGTTTAAGCGAAGAAGAGATTCGCGACATAGCCGTTAACAAGCTGAAAATGGAAAGTATCGACGAGAGCTTTGGCAAAGGAAAAGCTCATCGATGAAATCTTCGGCGAGTTCTGTGAAGGCAATTTTTATACAGCCCACTTTTATTACCGACTATCCCGTTGAGATGAGTCCGCTGACGAAAATGCACCGTTCAAAGGCCGGTCTTACCGAACGCTTCGAGTTGATGATCAATGGTAAGGAGCTGGCCAATGCCTATTCAGAGCTGAACGATCCGATTGACCAGGGAACAGCGTTTCGTCGATCAGATGAAGCTTGCAGACAAGGGAGATGACGAGGCTATGATTATCGACTACGACTTCCTGCGTGCTTTACAGTATGGCATGCCGCCCACATCGGGAATAGGAATAGGCATAGACCGTTTGGTAATGCTGATGACAGGCAAGGAGTTTATTCAGGAAGTAATGCTCTTTCCGCAGCTGAAGCCCGAAGCAAAAATGCCGCAAAGCTCAGTAAAAGAATGGGCAGCACTCGGCGTTCCCGAAGACTGGGTGTATGTTTTGCGTAAGGCAGGCTTTAACCTTATATCAGACATCAGAGACCAGAAGGCACAGGGACTGCAACAGAAAAATGACGAAATAAACAAGAAATACAAGCTCGGATACGAACGTCCGGCATTGGAAGAGATCCAGAAATGGATTGACAGCTCGAAAGAAGACTAAACGAAAGTATCGACTTTACAAAAATAACATTAAATAACAACGACAGGGATTTCATCTTCAAAAGATACAGAATGGCATTGAAATGGCTTAGAAAGGCAAGATGTCAACATCAATATTTACCTCTCTGTCTTAAAAAATATGTTCTTTTTGTCTTTATGTCTTGTCTTCCTGTCTAAATGTCAAACAACACAATGAAAAAATATTTCATTAGACATTACAAAAAGCAAAGCAGTTCCTTGCCAAAGGTGCTGTTGAAGGTTTTGAGGCTAAAAGCAAGGCCGCTCAGGAAGCACTTGAGAACGGTACTTGTGCAGGTAACGACTTTTAGGATGGCTTCATCTGCCCTCTGAAACGACAGATGCTTTTCCTTGACGAAGTACAGGAGTGTGCAAATACGCTTCGAAGCAAGTGCGAAGTGGTGGTAGTTGCCGGCATTGGCGGCTCTTACCTTGGTGCTCGCGCCGTTATTGAAGCCCTCGGCAACGCCTTTTCGTGGCTCATTAACGATGGCAAGAACCCGGCAATTCTCTATGCAGGTAACAACATTGGAGAAGATTATCTGGCAGAGCTGACCGATTATCTGAAGACAAAGAAGTTTGGTGTGATCAACATTTCGAAGTCGGGCACGACCACTGAAACCGCTCTTACCTTCCGTTTGCTGAAGAAACAGTGCGAGGCACAACGCGGAAAAGGAAGAGGCTAAGGACGTTATTGTAGCCATTACAGACGCTAAAAAGGTGCCGCTCGCGCCGCAGCCACCAAGGAAGGCTATAAAACATTTGTTATTCCTGACAATGTGAGGCGGTCGCTTTTCAGTGCTTACACCCGTAGGATTACTGCCTATTGCCATCGCCGGTTTCGACATAAAGGCTCTTGTTCGTGGTGCGCAAGATATGGAGAAAAGCAGTGGCGAAGGATGTGCCTTTTGCTGAAAATATTGCAGCTCAATATGCTGCAACGCGTCAGGCTCTGTACACACAGGCTGGCAAGAAAAATAGAAATTATGGTGAACTTCCAGCCCAAACTGCATTTCCTTGCAGAATGGTGGAAACAACTCTACGGCGAAAGCGAAGGCAAGGAAAACAAGGGAATATTCCCCGCTGCATGCGACTTTACCACCGATTTGCACTCAATGGGGCAATGGATACAGGAGGAGAACGCAGCATTTTTGAAACAGTTCTCTCTGTTGAGAGCCAAACCGCACGCTTCTGTTCCCTCATGACGACGAGAATCTTGACGGATTGAACTTCCTTGAGGGCAAACGCGTTGACGAAGTAAATAAGATGGCTGAGCTGGGTACACGCCTGGCACACGTAGATGGTGGCGTTCCTAACCTGCGTTTAAGCGTTGCTCGTCTTGACGAATACTATGTAGGACAACTCATTTACTTCTTTGAGAAAGCCTGTGGTATTAGCGGACTGCTCGAGAATGTGAACCCATTCAACCAGCCTGGTGTCGAAGCGTATAAGAAAAATATGTTTGCTTTGCTCGACAAACCAGGCTATGAGGCCGAAAGCAAGGCCATTAAAGAGCGCCTTGCAGCCGAGAAATAAAAAGTCGGTTCCAGTCTTAAAGATGGGCTACACCAGTACATAAACATCGGCCCTTCAGGGTTGTCAGAAGAAAGATTCTGACAATGCTGGGGTCGATATTTTTCATCAATAACGTTTCTTATGAATCATATCCAGGAAGCTATCGGCAAATATAATGACAGTATTGCACGTATCTTTCCCGATGAAAAGCCTGTTTTCAGTCCTAAAGCCGTATTGTTTGATATGGACGGCGTACTGTATAACTCGATGCCTAACCACGCTATCGCATGGGAAGAATCGATGAAAAAGTTTGGCATTACGATGACAAAGGCCGATGCTTATGCTACCGAGGGTGCGCGTGGCTTTGAGACCATCATGCGCTTTTGTGAAGCAACAGCAGGGGCCGTGACATCACAAAGGAAGAAGCCGAACGGATGTATGAGGAGAAGGCAAGGGTATATCACGCTATGCCTGACGCTCCCATCTTCGACGGAGTAAAGGCTTTGATGAAGAAGATTACAGAATCAGGGACTGACTGTAAACATTGTAACAGGAAGTGCACAACGCCAGTTAATCAACCGCTTACTGGACGATTTCAGCGATTTTCTCATCCCCGATCATATCACAACAGCCTTTGACGTAAAGCACGGTAAGCCTGATCCAGACCCTTATCTTACCGGATTACGCAAGGCAGGAGGATTGAATCCCTGGGAAGGTATTGTGGTGAGAACGCTCCTCTCGGCGTTAAGGCCGGTACGTCAGCGCATATTTTCACCGTGGCTATTAACAGCGGACCGTTGCCTGACAGCGCACTCTCCGGAGAAGGGGCCAATATACTATACCAGCATATTGCAGAATTCTGTGATAACTGGGAGCAATTTGTCAGGGTATAAAGGCATTTCGACAAGCCATTAACAACGACATCGTTCGGCCGGTATCATATTACAGTATAGCTTTTTATCATATCATAATCTGGCAAATACAATATAAGATGTGTAGCTAATAAGTACTTTTTCTTCCCTAAATAATGTTGTTTCATGAGGTCATGACAAAGAAAAAGCATTATCTTTACTTCACGATTATGCGAATATTTACCTTTATCCTGCTCTTCTTTGCTACGCTGGCGACTATGGCTCAGGACACGGAGCAACCCAAGAAAAAGCTTGTTGTGGCCGACATTGAGACGCACGTCCCCTGCGTAATGCGATAGTTGTTACCCCAAAAGGCTATCGCGACACCACTCAATTATAGGGGAATATGTTATATTCCCTGAAACATTCGACACGCTTATTGTATATCGTTCATCTTACCTTGTTGAAAATTACTGCCCAAAGAGGTAAGAGATACCACTATTTTAATTCCTTCAGGCAAGGGGCATAAAAGAAGTAACGGTGTGGGGAAAGAGTGCTTCGAGCCGGCTCACAGAGGGTATTGACGATTTGAAAAAGCGCACACTCCCAAACTCTAACGGTACGGGGGTGGTAACATCCTTTGATTTTTGCCCGCATGTTAGATGCACGATACAGACGCGACCAGAAGCATTTTGAGAAACGTTCGACAGAAGTTTCGCGAGATGGATAAGGTGGACGACCCCATAGAAAAAGGCTTATCTACAGGCGCTCGAAGAAAAGAAATATCAGGAGGAACTGAAGAAAAAGGAGGAAGAAGCAAGGCCAGACAGCAACAGAAAGCCCTTCAGGAGATAACCAAAAAGCAAGAAGCTACTAAGGAACAGGAGCAGAAGGAGGAAAAATAAACAGCATGATTGATTACGAAAAACTAAAGGATAAGCACATCGCTGTGCTGCTTTCGGGCAACGTTGACAGCAGTGTTGTTGTACACGAATTTGCACAACGGGACATACATCCCGATTGTTTTTATATTAAAAATAGGTCCGGAAGAAAAGGAGGAATGGGACTGCAACTCGGAGGAAGACCTTGAAATGGCAACGGCCGTAGCCCGCCGTTACGGGTGCAATTTGCAGGTAATTGATTGCCATCACGAGTATTGGGACCAGGTTACACGTTATACCATGGAAAAGGTTAAAGCAGGTTTTACGCCCAATCCTGATGTAATGTGCAACCGTTTAATTAAGTTTGGTGCCTTCTATAAGAAGAAAGGGCACGACTACGACCTCATTGCCACAGGCCATTATGCACAGACTGAGGTCATCAACGGGCAAAAATGGCTTATCACCAGCCCCGATCCTGTGAAGGATCAAAACCGATTTTCTCGCACAGATTTACGGCTGGCAGTTGCAGAAAAGCCATCTTTCCCATCGGCCATTTTGTAAAGAATGAAGTGCGCGATATTGCAGAACGCGAGCACCTTATCAATGCCAGGCGCAAGGATTCGCAAGGCATTTGCTTCCTCGGTAACATTGATTATAACGAGTATGTACGACGTTATCTCGGTGAGAAAAACGGGCGACATTATAGAACTTGAAACCGGAAAGAAGATAGGGAGAACATAAGGGTTTGTGGTTCCATACCATTGGACAGCGTAAAGGTCTCGGGCTTGGCGGCGGACCCTGGTTCGTTATTAAGAAGGACGTTACGAAGGATATTCTTTACGTCAGTCATGGTTACGACCCCGAAACAGCGTATAAAAAAGACTTCTTTGTGCACGATTTCCATCTTCTTACTGCCGCTCCGGAGCCTTCAAAAGCACAAAATGCTGACGGTATACCTGCCAACTGGATTCGTGTTACTTTCAAAATCAGGCATACTCAGAGTATCATCCGGCATGGATTGAACCCACAGGTAATCAGGGTCATCGACGAAGGCGGCAAGGCAATTATCCATTCTGATGAAAAGATTCATGGCGTAGCACCGGACAATTTTGCGTGGTTTATGATGAAAATCATCATAAATGTTACGGCTCGGCAGAGATATACTTAGAATAAAATTCCCCTTTACCTCTACCATAGCTCTTTGAGAAGGTATCTCTATGACAAAACCATAATGGATATATTCGGTTCATATTATTCGATAAAAGGCTAAGAATATAGCCATATTAAAAACCAATAGCATGGAAACAATAAAAAACAATCAGCTTTGCGTGACTATTTCTGAACACGGGGCAGAATTACAGAGCATCAAAGACACCAGTGGGAAGGAATATCTATGGCAGGGCGACGCACGCTTCTGGGCACGACGCTCGCCCGTTCTTTTCCCCATTGTGGGCAGTTTGTGGAATAAACGCTGCACCATTAACGGTAAATTGTATGAGATGGAGCGTCATGGCTTTGCACGTGACTGTAATTTTAAGCTCATTTCAAAGAGTGAAACGAAAGTTGTTTTTGCGCTTACCGACAGCAAAGAAACCTTGCAACGCTATCCCTATAAATTTAATCTGGCCATAAATTACAGGCTCGAGGATAACCGACTACATGTTATCTGGCATGTCGAAAAACACGGATGACAAGACCATTTATTTCCAAATTGGCGGACATCCGGCCTTTAATCTGCCCGACATTAAGGCTGGAGAGCCTGTAAACGGCCGTTTACACTTCGATACTGACAACCCTATTCGTCGCTTTGCTACGGTGAAAGGCTGTCTGGATAATGCCCGTCACGAGATGGTAGAAACCCATGATGGGATTTGGAATTTTACAGATAGTTCGTTCGAAAAACGATGCCTTAGTATTCGATCACTGTCAGCTTCACCACATCGAACTGCTGAATGCAGAGAATAAAACCGAAGTTAGCGTCGACTTTAAAGCCCTGCAGTAGGCATCTGGACGCCACACGGTAAGAACGCTCCCTTCATATGTATTGAACCTTGGTACGGTGTAGCCGATGTCGCAGGCTTTGAAGGCGACATCCGCGACCGTTATTTAATGAACCAATTGCTGCCCGGAGCCAGCTTTATGGCCCAATATACAATAACAATTGGTTAAAAGCAGGCTAACCATCAGCCAAATAAAAAGTTAGCCACTGACTAATAAATATCGCGAAGCCTGCGCTTAGTAGGCTTCGCGATATTTTCCCTCTTCCTTATCTTCGAGCATTGAAAGATACGACTGGTAGCGGCTTTCGGCAATATAATGCTCGTCTACTGCCTTGCGCACTGCACAGCCAGGCTCATGGGTATGCGTGCAATTATTAAAACGACAATTGTGTGAGAACTCGAATATTTCCTGAAATAACCCGATATTTCCTCTGGTTCCATATTGAAAGTACCAAAGCCTTTAATACCGGGTGTGTCTATAATATACCCCCTTCCGGCAGCATGTGCATCTCAGAAAAGGTTGTTGTGTGCATGCCCGTGTCGTGAGCGTCACTGATTTTCGGCAACCTTCGCACAGGCTTCAGGTATAATCAGATTCATCAGGTTGACTTTCCCACGCCCGAATTACCACTTAAAAGCGTTACTTTATCTTTAAGCTGAGGGTATAATGCCTGTATACTTTTCCCAGTTATGACGGGCTTCTCCTGCATGCCCGCCATCAACAAGTCTATAGTCTGCCTCTTGTAAGGCCGATACTTCATGGCATTCATACCCTATCGTTTCATACAGCTTCACCATCATTTGCTGATAGTGTCGCTCCTCTTCATCAAGAAGATCGGTTTTGTTGAAAACAAGAATCACCGGCACACGATAGGCTTCTGCCGAAGCTAGAAACGGTCAATGAATGTGGTTGACGTCTGTGGCCGCTTAACAGTAACCACTAAAAAAATGCCTGGTCTACATTGGCAGCAATGATATGACTTTGCTTAGAGAGGTTCTGAGACTTGCGTATAATATAGTTACGCCTGTCGGTAATGGCCGTTATAAAAGCCGTACCCTCTGCATTTTCAGCTATTTCTACATGGTCGCCTACGGCCACAGGGTTCGTAGAACGTATCCCTTTCAGACGGAAATTACCCTTAATTTTGCTCTCGACAAGGCGACCATCATCAGTTCTTACCGTATACCACGACCCCGTATTCCTGACTACTAATCCCTCGCATCAGCCTTATACAGTCATCACTTCCTTTTGCTTTTCAGCCAAAATTCGGTCAATTTCCTTAATAAATTTATCGTGAAGTTTCTGCAAATCGTTCTCTGCATCCTTCTCTACATCTTCAGAAAGACCGTCTTTAATGGCTTTCTTCAACATCCTATATTCAGAACGCACGTTGCGTACCTGCACCTTTGTCTGCTCTCCTATCTTGTTACACTGCTTTACAAGCTCTTTACGGCGTTCCTCCGTAGGCTGTGGGATACGCAATATCACCATTTCGCCATTGTTTTCAGGAGTTATACCTACATCGCTGTCCATGATACCTTTTTCAATATCTTTAATAGCCTTGCGGTCCCATGGGCGTATGGTGATGGTACGTGCGTCGGTAACCTGCATGGCTGCCACCTGATTCAGCGGTACAACCTGACCATACGACTCAACCCTTACGTTGTCAAGAATTGCCGTATTGGCACGTCCGGCACGAATGCGTGCAAGCTCTTCCCTGAAGGAACTTTTGCGCTTTTGCTCATCTTATTCTCTGCGCTTTTTCAAAGTCTCTTTAACGTCTAACATATTCGTTTGCTTTTTAGTTATTATTTTCACAAAAATTAAAAAGTTTTTCCTTAAACGACAACTCTTTTCAACGAAAAATATATCAATCGTACAGCTGTCGTGCACAATAGCAGCTACCTTTTCGAGATAACAGGCATCTATTTCGTCGAAAGCATTAAGACTACGGCTGTCAATATCAATTACTCCGGCCACTTCTTTCCCTCTTTTTACAGGCACAACAATCTCCGAACGGCTCTCGCTCGAACAGGCAATATAGCCTTTAAATTGTTCAACATCAGGCACAATTATCGTTTTTGCCTCTGCCCAGCACGTACCACACACGCCTTTTCCATGTGCAATACGCATACAAGCTACTGACCCTTGAAACGGACCGAGGCACCAGTTCGCCCTCTGAAACCATATAAAAAACCAGCCCAAAAGAAACGTTCACCAAACGTATCGCATAAGGCTGCAACCGTATTAGCCAACACCGGCATATAAGCATGCTCACCCTCCAACAATGCTGTCAACTGCCGGATAAGCAATTTATAACGTTCTTCTCTGTCGGTCATATTCACCAGCTACTAAATTGGTAAGTGCTGCAAATTCCTGAACGCTCAACTGTTCGGGGCGGCGTGTCATCACGTCATTGGCAAAGAAAATCGGCCGACGGCATCGCCTCTTTGCTGAAAAAGTTGCCTAGGTGATACTCTGAGCATTTTGCGACGCTGGTTAAATACCGTCTTTACCACCCGCTTAAACAAGCTTTCACACCCCAGGCTGGTTACACCATTACGCGTCATGCGGATAACGGCGCTCTTTACCTTAGGTGGAGGATTGAATACATTTTCGTCAACGGTGAACAAATACTCCGTATCATACCACGCTTGTATCATAACACTTAATATGCCGTAAGCCTTATTTCCTGGCCGTGACGCAATACGCTCAGCCACTTCACGTTAGTATCATACCCGTACAACAAGGGATAAGGTCTTTGTAATCAAGCATTTTTAAAGAATATCTGTGAGGAAATATCATAGGGATAATTACCCGTCAACACAAATGGTCTGCCACCGAAAAACGGTATTGAGATCCATGCGAAGAAAATCTTCGCCTATAATATTATCATGTAGTTTAGGAAATGCCTCATGCAAATAAGCAACACTCTCCGAATCAATTTCCACCGCTTTTACCTCGCGTGGCTTCTGTACAAGATACTGTAAGTACACCCATTCCCGGCCTATCTCCAGAATGGGAATATCAGGACATGCGTCTACCGTGTCGGCTATACGGCGGGCGATACTTAAATCGGTTAAAAATGCTGGCCTAAATTCTTTTTGGGCTTTACTTGCTTCATACAGTTGTCATCACTTGTTGAGCTACAAAAATTACGAAAAAGAACAATGCCCCTGCCCTTTCTATCGCTTTTATCACACCCTAATATCTGAAACTCTGAAACAAGTATGTTTATCTTATAGTTCAAAACAGAGCTGCTACATGCTCGCCCACGACCAAGCGACAGCCTTGTTATATAATAAATTATTTTTACAAACATCGCTCTGAGAATGCAATATTTGCGAACAGGTTGCCACTTAGCTGTAAATACGCCAGAAATGAACGATTTTGATAACCTACTAATACTCAACAGTTTATACACAACTGCATCATTAGTAACAAAACTTGACAATTATATTCTTCACCCGTCATCATGCAAGCATTTTGTCTTTTGGGCACAATTGACTGACGATTACATCGTAAAGGCGAGACGATTACGATGTAATTGTACGACGATTACGATGTAAAGGGAAGACCTTTACATCGTAAAAGGAAAACTACGATTGATGCCGTAAAGGGGAAAAAGACTACAAAAAAACAATCGTGCTCCTGCAAAAACAGAAGCACGATAATTATCATTTTATCTCAGAAGAGTGACGGTTTTTCTTATTTTTCTTTTCTATTTTACACCTTTCAGAGTATGCAAAAAATTCAGAATTATTTTGTCAAACTCTCATCTTCAGTACATTAAAAACAGCCCATTTGCAAGGTATAAAGATATATAACCGCAGCCGGGATAGCAAGCAGACTCGAATCAAAAACGATCAAGCATTCCGCCATGCCCCGGGGAGAATATTGCCACTATCCTTAATACCTAATGTACGTTTAAACAGGCTCTCAACAAGGTCGCCCCAGGTTCCGAAGAACACAACGACAATGCCTAAACCTGCCCACATCAGCAGATATTCGGCAGTAAGGTTATGCCCGTTAATCACCCAGGCTGTTACACAAGCCGCTATAATAACCAGCAAACCGCCGCCAATACTCCCCTCCCACGTTTTTCCGGGTGATACGGGGAAATAATTTGTGCTATGCCAAAAGGCAGAACCGCTAAGGTATGCACCACTGTCGTTAACCCACAAAAAGACGAAAAGGCAAAGAGGTACAACCATAATCTTTGTACCGTTACCTCCTAAGGCACCAAGAATATTGATGAGAGAACGACAATGCAATATAAACCTGCCCAAACATAGTATATGCCCAGTTGGCAATTGCATTGTCGGCCTTCAGATAAAGTTCGCTAATGAGGAGATAAAGTAATGTAAGGAGATAAGGTGTCAACACCATAAAACCGTTGACAATACCGTTTACCCATCCGGCCACAGCGAGGAAAAGGTATATGCCTGCTACCGTAGAGATAAAACGGTTAACACTTACTCCCTCAACATATTCGTTAATCAGGCCTGTATATTCCCACATGGTCAATCCTGTGATAAGGGCAAACAGAAGAACCATTGCATGCACATTGAGAAACCCGATACCATAACGGCAACGAAAAGCACTCCTGTAATTGACCTTGTTATCAGGTTTTTCTTTTTCTCATTCATAAGTCTGAGTTTCTATTTATTCTTCTGTTTTTGTGGTTTTAGCCTGTTCTGCCTCTTTGTCAGCTGTTGTCGATGGCGAGGTTTCTTCTGCCGTTGCATTATCTTTTGATGTCCCGGTTATGGAAGAATCAACGCTTCGAGCCTCCTTGTCAGCCGATGTTGCAGCTTCGTGCTCAGCCTGAGCCTGCTTCACAATGTCGGGCATATCTTCTAAGCGTGGTGCCTCCGACTGTTCTTCAGCCTCTTTTTCCTGAGCTAACTTATCGTTTTTCCTTAATAAGTTCTTCTGTACGGCTAACCCATGGACGCTTGCCAAATATCTTCTCAACATCCTCAGCATAAATAACTTCTTTCGCAAAGAGAAGGTCTGCCAGCTGCTTATGCCCTTCCTTATGTTCGTTTAATATATCTTTTGCACGACGATATTGCTCGTTAATCATGGCCAATACTTCGTCATCCATCACCTTTGCAGTAGTCTCACTATAAGGTTTCTGGAACGAATATTCCTGATTATTATAATAACAAATATTCGGCAACTTGTCGCTCATACCCGCATAAGCTATCATACCGTAAGCCGATTTTTGTAGCCCTTTCAAGGTCGTTCATGGCACCGGTAGATATATGTCCGGTAAACAAATCTTCGGCAGCCCGACCACCCAACAATGCACACATTTCGTCAAGCATCTGTTCTTTCGTGGTGATAACACGCTCCTCAGGGCAGATACCATGCTGCACCGAGAGCCTGTCCACGCGGTACAATAGTAACCTTAACAAGAGGATCTGCATGCTCACAGAACCATCCTATGGTAGCATGGCCTGCTTCATGTATAGCAATAGCGCGCTTTTCATCACTTGTCATTACCTTTGGTTTTCTTCTCTAAACCACCTATAATGCGGTCAACGGCATCGAGAAAGTCCTGCTTGCTCACGCTTGTCTTGTTATGACGAGCCGCTATCAGGGCTGCTTCATTGCAAACATTGGCAATATCTGCGCCCGAAAAACCGGGAGTTTGACGTGCAAGAAAGTCGATGTCAAGACTTTTGATCAATCTTCAACGGCCTCAGATGGACGTTGAAAATAGCCTTGCGTTCAGCAAGGTCAGGGAGAGTCAACGTGTATCTGTCTGTCAAAGCGCCCAGGACGCAATAAGGCTTTTATCCAGCATATCAGCGCGGTTCGTTGCAGCCAATACAATCACACCGAGTTCAGAACCAAAGCCATCCATCTCGGTAAGAAGCGCGTTAAGGGTATTCTCTCGTTCGTCATTTCCACCCATTGCAGGGTTCTTTGAACGAGCACGTCCGATGGCATCTATCTCATCAATGAAAAATAATACACGGGGCTTTCTGCTTGGCTTGTGCAAAGACATCACGCACACGGCTGGCACCTACACCTACAAACATCTCCACAAAAATCAGAACCACTCATCGAGAAAAAGGGCACACCGGCTTCGCCTGCAACGGCTTTTTGCCAACAACGTTTTACCCGTTCCCGGGAGGACCTATAAGCAAAGCACCCTTGGGAATCTTACCTCCAAGATCGGTGAATTTGTGAGGATTCTTCAGAAATTCCACAATCTCCTGCACCTCTTGCTTGGCTCCTTCCTGTCCGGCTACATCCTTAAAGGTAATACCTAAGTCGTTACCTTTCTCATAAAGACAGGCTTTACTTTTTGCCCACATTGAACACACCGGCACCGCCTCCTGCGCCATTCATATTACGATTAAACATCCAAAAGAGGAACACTAAGAACAGAAGTGGTGAGAGATTTAAAGAGTATTGACCAAATGTCAGTTCCCTTAGCGTTGTCGTAACTAAAGCCAGCCCAACTTATGATTATGCTGGGCAGTATCTAAAAATTTTTCTAATTCGTCGACCGATCCAAACTGAACCGTTACATAAGGATTGCTTCCAACCTGCTGCGCTGTCATATTAAACACGTTGCGTATAAACTTGAGGCTTCACATACATACGCAATGTATTCTCGCTTTTATTTACAACCACGCGCTGCGCATAGCCTTTATTGACATAGGCTTTTAAAGTCAGAATAGTTAGCCTCCTGACTGCCGCCAGCACTCTTTTGCTATCGAATCTCCGCCACCTGAAAAATAATAAGATGGCCAGAACAACGGCCACAATAATGTACAACCAGTTCATATTGAACCGGGGCATCTTGGGTTGATTATCGCTGTTCTGTGGGTTTTTGTCTGTTGTTGTCCATTGTTGGCTTATTCTTTTTATTAGATAAAGGCACTGTATCAAAGCTTATGCCAAAATCTAATCCACATTAGGAATTTTTGGTAATTTTAGCATCTTCCCATAACCTTTCAAGGTTATAGAACTCGCGTGTCTCAGGTAAGAATACATGAACAATGACGTCAACGAAGTCGATGGCCACCATTGGTTATTACCTAACCCGTTTACACCAATGGGCTTTTTCACCAGCCTCAATGCGGCATTTATCGCCTATTGATTCACAGATAGCCTCTATTTGTGCAGGAGAATTACCCTGACATATTACGAAAATAACTTGTAACGCTACCTTCTATATGATTTAAATCGACAATAACAATGTCCTGTCCTTCTTCTCTTCTATCCCTCTGACAATGATATTTACCAGTTCTTTACTGTTCATTCAATAAAAATTATATACGTAATTACTGTTTAAAGATACTTAAAAACATGTGTTTTCAAGCATGTTCTGCAAAAGTTAAACCTTTTCCCGTATATAGATATTGAAATAGGATATAAATTGGATAAAATTAAGTTTTTCGCAAAAAAAGCCACTCGAAAAATTTGCATATTCGCATTACATTACATACCTTTGCAACCGCATTTTAGAAATAAAGCGCAATACATTCTGGGATATGGTGTAATGGTAACACTATAGATTCTGGTCCTGTCATTCTTGGTTCGAGTCCGAGTATCCCAACAAAAAGAGAACCTTTTGCGGTTCTCTATTTTACAACATACTTCTCATATCTTCATATTTACCATGTCAGAAAAATAAAACGGCAAACTTTTGCATTTGTCATACTTTTTTTCTAACTTTGTCAAAAATATTAACCTTGAAGACATGTTGGAAAGGGAACTCTTAGAACAAGTAAAGGAGGGAAAGGTTGAAGCTTTTGAATACATCTACCATAAATATTATAACTTTTTATGTCGCTTTTTCCATGCACTTTCTGCACGACAAGCTCATGACAGAAGAGGTTGTGAGACGACGTGTTATTTTACTTATGGGATCATCGTGAGGAAATAAATATCGACTCGCTCAAAGGGTATCTCGTAAAGGCTGTACGCAACAGGTCGATTAATGCAGTTAAAGCCGCTGCCAGAAATCACGAATCTTTCTTCTCATATATTGCCACAAATGAAGGCGTCGACTTCATCGACTCGTTACTTTTACCCAACGAAGAGAGTTCGCCCATGGGGTATTTATTGCAGAATGAACTGGAAAAATGTATTGAGGAAAGCCATGAAAAACCTTCCCAAAGAGTGCCGGACGGTATTTAAGATGAGCCGTTTTGAAGGGAAAAATACAATGAAATAGCTCTCCAGCTGGGCATATCGGTAAACACTGTCAAGTATCATACCAAGAATGCCTTGCGTATTCTCTCTGAAAATATATCAAACTATCATATCCTTTTATTTTTTTATTGATTTATGCAAATCAGGCTATCCTTTAAGCTTTTTATTCTTGTCTTACATATATAGAAGAGGCTATCAGGGCCGGACAAATCATCACCAAACATCCTGTGGAACTAAGTTATGGACAAACAAAATGGATAATAAACAAAATATAAATTCGGACATAGACACGCTCGTTGTAAGCTTCATGGATGGAACTATCAGCCATGACGATTTTGCATTGCTGAAAGCATGGACCTTCGCTAACGCCCAAAATCGTGAGTATGTAAGACGCCGGATAGACGTGTTGTTTACGTCAGATGTATTATTTAACAATACTGAATTTAACGAAGCACAAGCTTTTGACCGATTCTTACAACATATTAAGCCAACAGAGGAAACCGCACAGCTCAAGCCGTTACACCTTAATATATGGAGGGTGGCAGCAGGGAATTGCTGCTGCTATTCTGCTCATTCTGCTTCCGTGGGCTGGTTATAAGGCTGGCACAATAGCGGTAAAGGACAATCTTGCACAAATAGAAACGGTAACTCCACAGGGTTCTCAGGCTACAATTACGCTGCCTGACGGAAGCATTGTAAGGCTTAAGCAGGGTTCACGACTGCTGTATTCTCAAAACTTTGGCATTGAAAACCGTGACGTTACGATTGAAGGAGAAGCCCATTTCAACGTTAAGCACATGTCTGACCACGATTTTCGTGTAAAAACAGGAGCATTAACCATTGTAGATAAGGGAACAGAGTTTAGTGTTCGCAATTATGAAACAGAATCTTTCGTTAGTGTAGAATTGGAGAAAAGGCAAAAGTAATAGTAGAAAATTCTATCCTGAAAGAGACCTGCAAAACGATGTTACCAGGCGACCGTATCGTCGTAAACAAGAAGACTGGCCACATGGAGAAGTTGCAAATAGCAAAGGATACGATCTATAAAAAAGCTGGTATTCGAAGATGCGAAGCTCGAAAAGGTGGCATCAATACTTAGTAACGCATACGGAGTAAAAAAATACATTTAAAGCAACAAAATAAAAAGATAAGTTGTTCAATGGCCCGCTTTAATATCGGACAAACTACACTTGACAACATTCTCGACAACATGTCAGCCACCCGTCAAATACAATATAGAAAGGAAGGAAAAAAACCTACTATATTTATTAAAAATAACAGTGCAAACAGGCTCATGAGCCACTGTATTCGGAGAGTTTTACTGTTGTTTATGCTGTGCCTTTTTGCAAGTATTCCTGCCTTAAGCCAGCAAGTTTCACTGACACTTCACAGGGGTGACAGTAAAGCAAAGCCATGCGCCATTTTACACAAAAAGACAGGCTTTTCGTTCGTATATTTTTTTCTACCGACATTGATGTACACCGACGCATTAACGTTACAATAAAGCAGGCAAGTATTCATGATGCCGTCAGTGAAATTCTGAAAGGGCAGGATGTTTTCCTTTCAAATTCAGGAAAAAAATCAATCATTATTCAGCGCATAGAGAAGCCCCCAACTTCAGAAACAACTCCAACCATAAAGACGATAACGGCAACTGGTTACGTTGTAGACAGCGAAGGTCGCCCCATAATTGGGGCCACAGTATATCAGCGTGGCTCAAAAACAGGAACGGTAACCGACATAAATGGCCATTTTAAGTTAGATATTCCAGCGGGTAGCACATTAGAGTTTTCGTACATAGGCTATAAACCGCGCAAAGCAAAGGCTGCTGAAGACCTACGACTTAAAAATGGAAGAAAACCCGTCATCGCTGAACGAAATAATCATCATTGGCTATGGTTCATTGACCAGAAAAAGAAACCTCATCGGCCATATCGCACGTCAATGCCGACCAACTGGCCCACGTTTCTTCCATTGATGCAGGGGCTTTATTGCTTGGAAAGGTATCAGGACTGTCAGTTGTCAACACCGGTATAGGCGATCCTAACGAACAAACCAGCCTGCAGCTGCGTGGAATATCCTCACGAAGTGCGGGCCTCAGGCCGTTAATTGTCGTAGATGGCGTCCCGGATGCAAATCTTACCAACGTAAACGCTGCGGATATAGAATCTATTGATGTACTGAAAGATGGCGCAGCCTCAGCTATTTACGGCACGAGAGCGAGCAACGGCGTAATAATCGTTAACCTTAAAAAGGGTTCACAAGACGGGATGGCACACGCACGGTATGAGTTTAACTATGCCATGAACGTGCCTAAACGCGAGATTGACTTGCTCACACCAGCCGAATACCGGCAATATCGCGCCGTAAACAACCCGTTCTTAGACAAGGGAGCCAGCACCGACTGGTTTAAAGCTGCCACCCAAACCGGCACAACCCAAATACATACCTTAAGTTTTACGGGTGGAAACAAGAATACCAATTATCGGGTTACAGCCGATTACCGTTACGCTACGGGGATAGACCTGAGGTCGTCGCGCCGGGAATATGGTGCCCGAATGAATGTAAGCCATACACCCACAGGCAAAATGTTTACCTTTACAGCCCATATTTCTCACGCTATATTCAGCGCAACAATGCCGACTGGAGCTGGTTTTCGTCTCTATTAAGCAACAATCCTACAATGCCTGTTAAAGATTCATCAGGGCAGGTATACCGATTTCTTCGGCTCTTCAGGAAGTAACGTCATTGAGGATATGAAGACCGTTAAGGATGGTTCTGAAATAAAAGCTCCTGAATTGGGACAGTATTGCCCTGAGCAAATTTGTCGTCATTGTTGTTCCCTGCCAGCGATAACATCATGCTGAATGCACAGCTTACGTATGCCGAAAGTCGCGTTGACAAGTTTTATTATTTTTTTACAGTCCTTCTACCTATACGGGCAACCTTCATGAAGGATACAAAGGTCAGGCCAGCCGAAGCTATCATAATTTGACAGAGCATAACCTTGATTTTTGTAGTTAATTTAAACTGGCAGCTCAAATTAAACCATCATATCAAAGCTATGATGGGGTACAGTTATACCTACGGTATGAGGCAAGGGCTGGCAGGAGAAAAACAAGAATTTCAACAGCGATATACTTACCTGGAACAACCTTGGTGCCGGCGAGATGGTCAGGAGCCGAAAAGGGACGATACAGACGTATCATCATACAAAAACGACCATAAAGCTTATCGGGTTCTTCGGACGCTTGAATTATTGTTATGCAAACAGGTACATAGCCAGCCTGTCGCTCAGGCACGAAGGGTCGTCACGCTTTGGTAAAAACCACAAGTGGGAGGCTTTCCTGCCTTTTCTTTGGGCTGGAGACTCTCTAAAGAAAAGGCTTTTGAGAATATAAAATGGATTACCGACCTGAAGCTGCGTTACGATTTCGGCATCACAGGTAATCAGGATTTTTGACAACTATCTGTCGCTGTCTACCTACCGTTCGTTTGGCGAAGCCCCTTACGAAGACAAGCTTTACCGCGTATGGGGGCCGAACAGGAATCCCAATCCCTGATTTACGCTGGGAGAAAGGATACAACCAAAACATAGGGATTGACTTTTCATTGTTCCACGATCGCGTCAATGGCTCTGTTAATTATTACCACCGCCGTCAGACCGATTTGCTGGGAAACTATTCGGTTTCTGTCCCACCGAACCTCTTTAATGAAACTTATACCAACGTCGGCACACTGAAAAAACAGAGGCTGGGAGGTCGAACTGACCGTTATACCATTGTATACACCCAACCTGAAATGGACTATCGAAGGTAACGCCTACACCAATTATAACGAGTTTTCGAGCTTTTCAAACAACACCTATACAGGGGCAGACCTTCTACGGTTCCTGCATGATGGATAACCCTGGCAACCCCGGTTATCTACAACGTATTGAAGTAGGTAAGCGAATTGGCAATTTCTTTTACGTTCCGTTATGCAGGTATCAGCAAGGACGGCAACTGGTTAATATACGACAAAAACAACCTGGTTATACCCATTGACAAGGGTACCGACGATGACAAAGCTGTTACAGGCAACGGGCTTCCCCAAGTTTAACATGGCCTTGAACAACCGTATTACATGGAGAAACTATGGATATAAGCGTGGCCATGCGCGGCGTATTTGGTTTTGACATATTCGATGTTCACGATTTCTATTACGGCCTTCAGTCGGGCCTGGGCAACGTTACGTCAAATGCCTTCCGGCGAAATGCCTACATCACAAAAAGGTTCAAATGTAATCAGCGATTATTTTATTCATCGCGGCGACTATTGGAAAAATAGAATCGTTAACCATAGGCTATACTGTTCATTTTGCAAAAATACATCTTAAAAAACTTCGTATTTACGCCTCGGCTAACAACTTATACACATTTACTCATTTCCCCGGCATCGACCCTTCCCTATACCAGGTAAACGGACTTACACCAGGAACATTAGGCGGCAGAAGTGCCTACTATCCTTCTGTATTCCAGTTTGTATGGGGCTTACAGGTTATTTTTTTAAGCATAAACAAATGCAATACCAGTTATATTATATTGTAGAGCTGAGTGTATGGCGGCCGCCAGCAACGCTGTTGACGGCCGTCACACAACATGTTGGGCGACCGTCAGCAGCACTGTTGACGGCCGCCCAACTAATGTACAAAAAGCATGCAATGAGGGAACCAATAAGACTGAAATACGGCAGAAAATCATCAGTAACAAACCTGAAAAACGTCATTAAAAAAATATCTTGCATTTTATACTACCCCATCGCTGCTTGAATTTGTCTCTACTGATAGAGAAACAATCTACAAAAGCGCCTTGTATACAGACGTGGATCTGGTGACGTATTTTTGAACAAACTTAAATACTAAACAATATGTGTAATAAACCAAAAACAAAAACCTCATGGAGGAACTAAAACGCATGAATCCTCATGATGTTCTTCTTACCGTATGTCTTTGTTTGTTAACAGCAGTGTTTACGTCATGCCGCAGCGAGCGAGCATCTTGTAAACTACAATGAAGACGATGCCAATCGCATTAAAGTATCAAACCTTTATCCTGCAATTGGAGAGCAGATAAAGGTTGAAACGTTAAACAAACAGAATGTAACAGGTGCAGTCGACTTTGGCGATGGTACGGGTACAGTGCCTTTTGGCAACGCTTTGCATACCCTATGAAGCAGCGGGTACCTACGTAATAACAGCCAAGATAGAAGGTGTAGAAAAACCCGTTACTAAAATTAATTAAGGTAGAACAGCTTGCCTTACCCGCGCCCTGAAAGCAGTTTGACGACCCCAATTACAAGGAAATATGGGTAATGGCACACAGATCCAATACCGAGAATATGAGTATTCCTGAAAACTCTATTTCTTCTATCAAGGCTGCAATAGCAGCAGGCTGTGATGCAATAGAATGTGATCCACGGCGGACGGCAGACGGACAGATAGTAGTTTGTCACGATGAGAACATACGAAGAACTACTACCGGTTCGGGCAATATTAGCGATCTTACATTGAGATCAGATAAAAAGCTATGCTCTAAAAGACCGCAATGGCAGCCCCACTAACGGAGCATGCCAACCCTTAAGGAGTTTCTTGAGGCTGCACGCGGTAAGGTTTATGTCGACCTTGACTACTCACCCCGTACAGCTTCGCCCGAAGGGGTTTTATCGTGTAGTAAAGGAATGCGGCATGACAGAGCAGGTATTCTTCTATAACAACTCTGATATAAAAACAAAAAAGTATTGGAACTGATCCCACACTGCACGCATATTGCTGAGGGTACGCCCAATATCTACAACAGTCTGCTCAATAAAGGGCGCCGCTTCTTTGTACAATATATTTACAACAGCGATGTCAACACGATAAATGCAGCCCGCGGAGCAGGCTTCCTTCTGAGTGCCTGCATGATGGATGCAACCATTGGAGGGGGCGTTGCTGAAAGCCATTTGCTGCAAGGTAACGACACAGAGATGAGAGCAATGATAAATATTGGCATGCGCATGCTGTTGACGAGACATTCCGGAAACCATGATAGGCTACCTGCGTGCTAATGGTTATCACAAATAAATTATAAAACTATAAACCCATTATATGAAACTAAATCTTTATAAAACAGCATGGAGCTTAAGCATAGCTACGATGTGCCTGTCTGCACTTCCCGTGCAGGCCAACACCCGGAAGCCGGTTTTTCTGCTGTTTCGCAAACCGCAAAGAAAACAATTACAGGAACTGTTGTCGACGCAAACAATGAGCCTGTCATAGGTGCTGTTGTGGTAGTAACGGGAACTTCAACGGCACTGTTACCGATGCACAAGGTAATTTTAAATATAACATACCAGCATCGGCCCCTTCAATCACCGTTACAAGTATCGGGTATAAGGACCAGCTCCGTTAAAATAAGCGGAAAAACCAACTTCCATATCACAATGGAAGAAGAGCAGAGCAAGCCTTGACGAGGTAGTAGTTGTAGGCTACGGCACGATGAAAAAGAAGGAAAATGACATCGGCAATATCGCATGTTTCGCCAAAAGATTTTGCACAAGTGTCGACCTTAGATGCCGGTATGCTGCTCCAGGGAAAGGTAGCAGGCTTGTCGGTTGTTAACACAGGCGTGGGCGATCCCAACCAGCAGGCCAGCCTTCAGATACGTGGTGTATCTTCGCGTAGCTGGGATTATCACCATTAATCGTAATAGACGGTGTGCCTGATGGTAATCTTACCAATATCAATCCGGCCGACATCGAGTCGATTGACGTTTTAAAAAGATGGCGCTGCTTCTGCAATCTATGGCACACGAGCCAGTAATGGAGTTATCCTTGTGAACTTAAAGAAAGGAACACGCGACGGACAAATACATACTTCGTATAACTTTCGTACACTATTAATGCAGCAAAACGCGAAATTGACCTGCTTACGGCCAACGAATATCGCCAGTATATTGCTGTAAATAACAGTGTTTTTAGAACAGAGGCGCCAATACCGACTGGTTTGCAGAAGCCACTCAATTAGGACTCGCACAAAAAGCACACGCTGTCACTCTCGGGTGGTAATATGAAAACAAATTACCGTGGTACGGTCGACTATCGGGATGCACGAGGAATGAATCTGCGCTCTACCCGACGCGAATATGGTGCACGTCTTAACATCAATCATACCACAGCAGGCGGCTTACTAACCTTTACAGCCAACATTTCTCCCGATATATGAAAAGAGACAAAGGCTGAATGGGGATGGTTTCCGACGCTGTTAAGTAACTAATCCCACAATGCCTGTAAAAGATTCAAGAGGTAATTATACCGACTTTTTGGCTATCAGGGCGGAAATATCATCGAAGAAATGAAGCTAATATCGGATGGTTCTGAAATAAAAACTTCTTGCATGGGATGGTACCGTACAGCTAAACTTGCTGCCCTTATTGTCGCCCTAAGAGAGATGATATGAGCCTCACGGCTCGCCTTACATTGCTGAACAGCATGCCGATAAGTTCTATTTTTATTATTCTCCTTCGACAACAAACGCAAATAAAAGGGAGAATTATGCCGGACAGGCATCACGCTCATATCACAATTCGATAGACAGGAATGTAGATTTTGTGCTAACTATTCGTGGGACCTGAATAATGCTCATCACCTGAGAGCCATGTTAGGATACAGTTACGGTTATGGCATGGGACAAGGCCTGGAGGGTTCGAACAAGAATTTTCCAAAGCGATGCCTTGCTTTTACAACAGTTTAGGGCGGAGGAGAATGGAACGCTGCAGAGAAAGGACGCACTGGGGTGTCGTCATATAAGAACGATCACAAGCTTATTGCATTCTTTTGGACGTTTGAACTATAACTATAATGGCACAAGTACATGGCATCGGTTTCCATACGCCATGAAGGTTCGTCACGTTTCGGATTCAACAAGAAATGGGAGTAACTTCCCTGCCATGTCGGTAGGGATGGCGTATATCAAAGAAAGCTTCATGCAGGATATTCCATGACTTACCGACCTGAAATTGCGTTACGATTTTGGTGTTACAGGTAATCAGAATTTCGGTAATTATCAATCATTAGCAACGTACAAGGCATTCGGTCATTATACATACGAGATATGTTGTTCCACGTATGGGGGCCAAGCAAGAACGTAAACCCAAACCTTAGATGGGAAAAGGGACACAATCAGAACTTCGGACTCGACTTCTCTATTTTTGAACGATCGTGTCAATGGTTCTGTTAACTATTATCATAAAAAGCAGATAGACCTGCTTGGAACATATGAAGTTCCAGTACCACCAAACCTGTTTAATACCATCTTTGCGAACGTAGGTACACTGAAAAATACCGGATGGGAGTTTGATCTTCATGTGGATGCTATCCGAAATAAGAAATTATCGTGGAGCATAAACGCCAATGCCTATACAAATAACAATGAGTTTGTAGTTTCTCAAACGACATTTATAAAGGACAAGACTATTATAACACATGTAGTATGGCCAATCCAGCAACCCCGGACCGTTACAACGTATCGAGGTTGGCAAGCGTATAGGTAACTTCTATACATTCCGCTACGCAGGAGTTAGTGATGATGGCAACTGGCTTATCTATGATAAAGACAACAACATTATTCCTATTGCAAACGGTACTGATGAAGATAAAACAATTACTGGTAACGGATTACCCAAACTGATGCGTCGCTCACCAATAACATTACCTGGAAAAACTTTGACGCAAGTATCTCAATGCGTGGAGCCTTCGGCTTTGAATTATTCGATGTGCACGACTTTGCATTATGGCGCTTCAAACCCGTCAGGGCAATCTAAAGCTCGAACGCATTCAGAAGAAATGCCAAAAATAACGAAAGGGTCTAATGTTATCAGCGATTATTTCATTCATAAAGGCGACTACTGGAAGAATCGACGCCATCAGTATAGGTTACACCTTAAATACCAAATACAAATTTGTTGAAAAGGTAAGGTTGTATGGTACAGCGAATAACCTTTATACATTTTACTCACTTCCAGTGTTGACCCTTCTACGTATCAAGTAAACGGTCTTACACCTGGTACATTCAGTGGAAATGCAGCTTATTATCCATCTACATTCCAATTTATATTCGGACTTCAGGTTGACTTTTTAATTAAAAACACATATGAAAATAAATAAAAATATTGGCAGGTTCCTTAATTGTAGCTTCTGTTTCATTCGCTTCTTGCACCAATTTGGATGAACATGTTTACGATCAAGTAATGTCAGAAAACTACTATCAACACCGGGATGATGTAATAGAGCCGTGTTAAGACCCTTTGAACATGCGTTTTGGTCAGAGACATTTAAATTTGAGTGTGAAGAATCAAGCGGAGATCAAATTATAACTCCTTCAAGAGACTTTAGCGATTGGTATGATGCAGGCCGATGGGAAAGGTTTCATTCTCATGCGTGGACCATCGATGAAGGACCTTGTAGAATAAAGTGAACCATGGGAGGATGGTATACGGGTATGGGACAATGCAACTCTGTAATTGAAGATTTGAAACATCTTACAGCAGACCAATTAGGAATGTCGCCTGAAGAACTCGAGTACTTCCGTCTGCAACTACGTGCTTTAGAGCCTGGTATCACTATTATCTGTTTGACGGTTATAGAAATATTATTATCTATAAAAGTGCAGGTGCTGAAGATGTGAAAAGCCTGTCGCAAGCCGATCCCAAAGAAACCTTTAACTGGATTGAAAAAGAATGTTTAGAGTGTCTGGACAAATTACCTGCGAAAACCAATGGAGCCGGTAATGGTGAACAACGAGACAGTTCTAACAAAGCTGCCATCGCAACACTATTAGTAAGGCTTTATCTGAACGCTGAAAAATACATAGGCGTTCCACATTATCAGGAGATGTATTGCAATGGCCAAGCGTATTACCAATGGAGAATTTGGCAATTATAAATTAGATACGACCTGGGACAAGGTATTCGACTATAATAACGATACCTCTGACGAAGTCATTCTGGCCTGGCCTAGCAGCTACGGTGGGTCGCACTGGCATTACAATGTGTAACTGGCTTACGATTTATTGGAGAATCTTCCTGTACAAGGGCAACTTTATTTAGGCATAACTGATAACGGGAATACAAACCCACAGTATACTTTATCTCCAAGTTATGATAATAACGGTAACCTGTTTACTAACCAGTTAGGAATGGTTACACAGAAATTTATCAAATATCCTGGCGATTACCGCTATAAACAATATAAGAACTTAGGCGGTGGAAAACGAGAAGGAATGTTCTTCCTTGAGGGATACTTACGCGATACAAAAGGAAGAATTCTGCGTGCAAACAACTACGATTTGTATTTGTTAGACAGAGTGGGACAATATAGAAATGGGGCTGCTACACAATTACAGGCGTAAGCTCTGTATCAACACTCCACAATGCCGACTGGAACTCAGGCCTCTATGCTGTTAAGTACCCCATGTATCCAACGGGTGATATTGGACATATGGAATCAGATTATGTTGAAATGCGTCTGGCAGAGATAATCTATTCACAAGCAGAATGTGAGCTTAGGTTAGGAAATAAAAATGAAGCTGCACGATTATTAAACTCTGTTCGCAAACGTAATTATCCTCAAAGCTATTGGCCTCAGGTACTGTATGCTCCAGAAGGGAGTGTAAACCTGGACATGAATGAGATGTTAGATGAATGGGGACGTGAGTTCTTAACAGAAGGCAGACGGCGCAGTGACCTCATACGCTTTGGACGTTTTCAGGATGCCTGGTGGGATAAAAGCTACTGAAACCGACTCTCATACTGACATCCTGGCCATTGACTCGTACGACTTTTTACAAAGCAACTGAACTTAAAACAGAATCCAGGATGTGAAGATGTCAAGGACTACAAATAATTAAAGGTATCCTATTATGAATTACTTAAAAAGATATTTTTCAACAGGATGTTTATTAGCATCAGTAAGTCTGATAACATCGTGCAACAATGGATATGAAGAATATGATATGGTTGACCCGCCACGTCCTATTTCTTCTGACACACAGGCTTTCCGGGTTACTTTGTTAAGGTTGACGGCACGGGTTCCGGCACTTCATGGGATGAGCGCCATGTCAGGCAATCAGTTTTTACTGCTTGCAAAACAACTCCTTTAAAACAAGGTGCTGATATTTATATGGCCGCAGGTATCTATAAAGTCGGAACATCTTCACTCTGATTTTGTATCTGTTTGAGCTCTGGAGTAAACCTCATAGCGGATATGATCCTGCAAGTACGGGTTATGGTACATCTATATCTTACCCCAGCTCCTTTGAGACGATTATCAGTGGTGACATTAATGAAGATGGAATAGCCAATCAGGGAGATACGCTTAATGGAAGTAACAACTGCGATACCCGTATCCTTCTGTGGGATTACATTTAAGGGAGGATACATCGCAACAGCTACCATTCAGAGGCTTCTGGTGCCAACCTCTCCGTAAGATCGGTATTAATGTTCTCAAAGGGGTGCACTCAGCATGAATTATTGTAATATCGAAGGGTGCATATCTGATATAGGGGCAAACAGTGACGCTGGCGGAGCAGCCTTATTAATATCAGGTGGAGTTGTAAAAATGAATAAATGCGTCATCAAAGATAACCAGTCTAACAATCGTGGAGGTGCTATCCGAATGATCATTTCTCAGGTCATGATACCAAATTATACATGAATAACAGCCTCCTAACACACAATGGAATAAAAAGGTGACTTTGGAGGCACCATTCAAGTATCGGGTTCATGCGACATCTTTATGAACAACTGTACCTTGGTTGATAATTATGTACTAAATATGGAGGAGCCGAGTATTAATACCAGTGGTAAAATTGGTTTTTAATGAACGAGTACACTGGTTAATAATCTCTGTACCAATGGTTCTAACGGTCACGAGCTTCGCTGCGAAGGAAAAGTAATGTGGTTCTTAATGAGATAACATTATTCTTTGAGCAGCAGGAAAAATCAAACACAGGTAACCCCAGTCTATGTTTGAATGGAAATGACAAATCAATTATTTCAGGTGGATATAATCTCATATCTTTCGTTGGAGGTTCAGGCAGCTTCATGCAAGATCAAACCGATAGGCTTGGACTGACATTTAATATGGTTTATGGAAATGCAGCATTGGCCGACAATGATGGTTATCCAAAAACTCTGGCACTACCCAATCGTCGTTATGCGGCTGCACCATTAAGCAGCGCTCAATCATACCTTCAAAGAAATATGCTCATTTATAATGTGAGGACTGATCAACGTGGCATGCCCCGGAAAAGCCGAGCATATTTGTCCAGGTGCGTTTGAATATACAGGAAACAATGATGGGCAAACCAATGTAGGAGGCAATCTTCCCTAGCGAATATCAACAATGGACAATGGGGTAATTAATTGCATTTTAAAATAAATAAAGATGAAGAAAGTTTTATATTATATATGTATTTCAGTTGCTCTGTATGCATTTATCAGCTGTTCTAACGAGCAGGACCTTTGTTCTGGACCTAAGGGTAATACAAAGATTTCTGTTTCAATCGACAATCCTTACAACCCGTGTTTCAGTAGACCACTGGGAAAAACAGTATGGAGTAAAGGAGATGAAATCTCCGTTTACTACACGGAACCGTTTCCAAACATTTACACTTGATGGAAATGGGTAATAAAAACAGGACTGTTTGCAGGTTACTTAGATCCTGACGAAGAAATTGTTGACTATGCAGTTTATCCAGCAGGCAACCATAAAATTTCAAATGGAGAACTACAAGTAAACATGCCAAAGCAGTATGAATTTAAATCTGGTGATGCTCTCATGCCACTCGTTGCCCATATGAGCAGAGCTGCGACTTCTCTTTCTTTTTGAACATGTGAGGCGGACTGCTTTTCCTGTACCATTCAAAATGTTCCTTCTACGGCCAAGGACTTATGTTAGTTACAGACAAGAAACTGGTTACTGGAGACTTTAAATTAAGCAATCAGGTTAGTAGTGCCCAGAACACGGGTGGTAAAGATACTGTACGCTTGAGTCTTAAAGAAGAGCCCAAGAGCCAAATGACATTTAATATTCCCTTTCCCACAGGAACATACGACAAACTGAGCATCGTTCTTACCAATGCTGATGGTAACCCTATCAGCACTATACATAAAAATCGTCTACAATTGCCAACACCGTTACTGCCGGATCGGTATTACAATACCATCATATAAAATATTGGGACCAGAATTTTTATGTAAGGTTGATGGTACTGGTGATGGCTCTTCCTGGGACGATGCCATGTCGGGATTTCCGCGAGATGGTAAATTCGAAGGCATTCTCCAAGGTGACATCATTTTACATGCAGCCGGAACCTATTATACGGAACAACAGCTAATGTCAATAATCCAAAATGCACTTACTGACCACATGAAGTTTTGTACTACGGCATAACTGTTTTATGGAGGATTCCTGCTAACTCAACTGGTAAAGACTCATACATTTCTTATCCTTCTGCTCACGAAACTATCTTCTCTGGAGACTTGAACCATAACGGAACGCCTGATGAAGAGACTGCCATCTTATACATGTTGAGATGATTGGTAGCCAAACTATTACTTTTTAATGGTGTGACGTTTAAAACGGTTTTATAGGTAATACCCTGAGCGATCAGCTACGACCAGGAGTATATGTTAGCGGAGACGGCACTGATGTTCATTTTAATTACTGCAAAATTCTAAATAATGTAAGTAAAATAAATGGCAGTAATGCTGGAGGAGCTGCTATTGGCATATGGCGTGGCAATGTTACTCTTACCGATGTGAAGTAAGTGGCAATAAATCGCATGACCGTGGTGGCGCTATCAGACTCATAAGCAATTCACCTAAACTTTTAATTGATCAATGTTTGTTCCATAACAACTCTACCGAATGGGACTGGGAGGTTTTGCATCAGAGTTCTACAACTACTGGCAGGTATAGTGATGTAACAACTCTACTTTCTATAGAAAACACCACAGGCAATGGTGGTG